>Ga0209700_100041_pt1 | contig 168380 bp, 160 predicted proteins | sample SiratroredBW_FD_187528 | JGI IMG/M metagenome (GOLD analysis project Ga0209700, IMG submission 187528) | Root nodule microbial communities of legume samples collected from California, USA - Siratro red BW (SPAdes) (version 2) | ecosystem: Host-associated > Plants > Roots > Nodule | place: USA... | reverse complement strand
TGGTCGGGGGGACAAAGACCTCGGAACAGACGATCCAGTGCGCGATCGCGTTCTACAAGTCGATTGGCAAGAAGGCCGTCCGGCTCAACAAGGAAATGCCGGGCCATGTCGCCAACCGCCTGCAGGGCGCACTGGCGCGCGAGGTCTACTACCTCATTGCCGAGGATGTGCTGAGCGCCGCCGACGTCGACGACGCGTTGTCTTGGGGTCCAGGTCTGCGCTGGGGCATCATGGGCAACATGATGCTTAATCATCTCGGCGGCGGCCCAGGTGGCATCGAGCACTTCTTTCAGCAATTTGCCGCCCCGATGACCACTTCGTGGAAGACCCTCGGTTCGCCGGTGCTCACCCCGGAGATCCAGAAGAAGCTCGTCGAGAGCGTCCACGCCGAGGTCGGCTCGCGCACCATCGAAGAACTGGAAGCCGATAGGGACGAGATTCTGCTCGGTCTCCTCGAACTGCGCGCCAGGCGTCCGACGTGAATTGTTCCGAATGTGGCACTGGTTTTCGTCGCCTTGAATTATCATCGCAGCCAGGGAAAAAGGCGAGTACCGCTGTCCTGCCTGCGATACCTCATTAGAGGTCTTCGACGGTAGCAAGCTGATCGCCTACCGTCTCACGATCGAGCCATGCACAAGGGCTATAAGAAATTAGGCCGCCCAGAACTATAAGGCCGGCCTCGTGTCAATGCCGACGGTCACGCGTCCGGAGGAGGGGTTTCTCTCAACACCGCGCGGATACCAGCGCTCTGTTGCGTCTCGCGCCATCGCAACCGCGCCCAGTACCTCCCCATCGGCATCGTCTATGACGATCGCAAAGCTCATCTCGACGTACAGTTTGCGCCCGCTTTTGTGTACCGCTCGCGTCAGAGTAGGGCGGCCTTGAAGCTTCGTGCCGCCCGTTGTTACGGCGGTGTGTCGAAGCCACTCCAGTGATGGGCTCGCAGGTGTTCGGGAATAATCAGATCGAGACTCCGGCCTAGCGCCTCGTCCGACGAGTAGCCAAATAGGGCCGCCGAAGCTCGATTCCACCGAATGATTGCTCCCGAGCGGTCTGCGCAAATGACAGCATCAGCGAGCTGTTCGAGAGCCGATTCGGTCAACTTGGATCGATCTTGCATTGGACGCCTTTCAGCAGAGAAGCTCGGATCCACATCGGTGCACCTTTCCCTGTGATAGGCGCCCTCGCTTGACCTAGAAGGTTGGCGTGAGGCGATTACTCATACCCCGCCTCGGCCCGGACCTTTCCGCGGAACACCCAATACGACCAGCTTGAGTAGGTCAGGATGACTGGAAGCAGGAACAGCGTTCCGACCAGAAGGAAAGCCTGGGTGCGCGGCGACGAGGCAGCGTCCCACAGCGTCAGCTGGTAGGGCACGATCATCGGATACAGACTGATGGCCATGCCAATGTAGGAGAGGACAAAGAGGCCGATGGCACCGAAAAACGGCGTCGTCTCGGCTTTGCCGCCGAGTGATCGCCAAGTCCCGAGCGCAATCACGCCGGATAGTACAGGCACCGGCGCGAACAGCGCGAAGTTGGGCCAGCTGAACCAGCGCGCCGCCACTGCGGGGCTCATGATGGGCGTCCAGATGCTGACGATGACGATCGCGGTCACGACACCGATGAGGCACATGCGGCCTTGGCGACGTGCCGCGGCCTGAATGTCACCCTCGGTTTTCAGAATGAGCCAGCCGGCGCCGAGAAGGCCGTAGCCGAACATCAAGGCGACGCCGGTCAGAACAGAGAATGGCGTGAGAAACGCAAAGGACGTTCCCGCGAATTGGCCGTCGCGAACCGGGAAGCCCTGGACGAATGCCCCAAGCACGACGCCTTGCGCAAACGTGGCAATAGCGGATCCGTAGCAGAATGCGCGGTCCCAGAACGTTTTGTTTTCAGCGTCGCGAAGGCGGAATTCGAATGCAACGCCGCGAAACACCAGTCCAAGGAGCATGACCAGGATGGGGAAATACACGGCCGGTATGATGACCGCGAAGGCGGTGGGGAACGCGGCGAGGAGGCCAAGGCCGCCAAGCACCAGCCAGGTCTCGTTGCCATCCCAGATGGGGGCAATCGAGTTCATGATGGTGTTGCGGGAGTGCTTGTCGCCCGCCAGGCCATAGAGCATCCCGACGCCGAGATCGAAGCCGTCCAGCAGCACGTAGAAGAACACGGCCGCGGCCAGGATCACCGTCCAGATTGGGACCAAATCGAGGACCTGGGTCATTACACTTCTCCTTTGACGACGTTGATGGCGGGGGTGAGGACCGGCGCAGAGGCAATATCAGCCTTGATGGCCGAAGCCGTTTCACTGATCTCGACCGGGCCCTTGCGAATGAGCCGGGCAATCAGCATGACGCCGCAGGGATAGATCAGCAGGTAGACCGCCATGTAAGTCAGCAACGACAGCGTCACGTCGGAGCTCGTCAGGGACGGCGACACCGAGGCTGCCGTGCGCAAGAGCCCATAGACCGTCCAGGGCTGCCGGCCGACCTCGGTCACGAACCATCCGGCCACGACCGCGATGAAGCCGAGCGGAAGCGCGCACTGACATGCCAACAGGTACAGCCGCGTGTCGTAGAGGTGCCCGCGCCACCGCAACCAGCCGCCCAGCAGCACGAGCCCCAACATCAGGCCCGCGCATCCAACCATCGCGCGGAAGGCGAAGAAGGGGATCGCCACCGGCGGCCGCTGATCGGCGGGGAAGTCCTTCAGGCCCTTTACCTCGCCATGGAGGTCGTGAGTCAGGATCAGGCTTCCGAGGAATGGAATTTCGATCGCGAACTTGTTCTGCTCGGCCTTGTCATCAGGGATCGCAAAGACCGTCAGCGGCACGCCCTTGCCGGTCTCCCAGCGAGATTCGATGGCCGCCAGCTTTGCAGGCTGATATTTGCGGGTGTTGAGGCCGTGCATATCGCCGATCAGCATCTGCATCGGCACCAGCACGGTCAGCGCCCACAGCGCCATCGAGAACATGGTGCGCGCTTCCCGAACCGAGCGATTGCGCCTCAGCAGGTATGCGCCGACACCGAGGACGACGAAGCCGGTGGTGGTGAAGAATGCGAATGCGGTATGCGCCAGCCGATAAGGAAATGACGGATTGAAGATCACCTTGATCCAGTCTATCGGAATGAACTGGCCATTGACGATCTCGTAGCCGGCTGGCGTCTGCATCCAGCTGTTGGCGGACAGGATCCAGAACGTGGAAAACAACGTCCCGATTGCCACCATAAGGGCCGCGAAGAAGTGCGCCCACGGCGGCACCAGCTTGCGGCCGAACAAGAGGACGCCGAGGAAGCCGGCTTCGAGGAAGAAAGCAGTCAAGCCCTCATACGCAAACAGCGGCGAGAGGACGTCGCCGGCGGCGGCCGCATAGCGGCTCCAATTGGTGCCGAACTGGAACGGCATGACGAGCCCGCTCACGACGCCCATGCCGAATGCGATGGCGAAGATCTTGGTCCAGAATGTCGAGATGCGGGCATATTCTTCGCGTCCGGTCGCGAAACTCAAGCCCTCGACGACCGCAATGAAGGACGCACATCCCACGGTGAACGCTGGCAGCAGGATGTGCCAGGCGACGACCCAGGCGAACTGGATGCGCGATAACAGGACTGGATCGAAGTGCATCGCTGAACCTCTCGTGTTTTGGTAATGTAGAGAGAGCAGCCGAAGGGGCTCTCAAAGCGGTCTGCAAGGCATGCAGGCTCGTTGAAAATAGATCGCGCAGCTCGGATACATGAGTAAACGCTGCCAAATCCCGGCAAATTCTTCAAAAGCAGCGGAAGCAACTATGTTGAGCACATGCTCAACGGTGATCGAGCGTTTGCAATTCGGCCCGGCATTGGTCGCTGAAGCCCGGCCGCGGATTGGCTGCGTGGCCGTTCATCAGCTCGCGCAATTCCGAGCCGTCAACGCTTGTTACTCTCGCTCCGGGATGCACTCATGTGCACGCTTGCGGAAGTCTCAGCGAGCCGATTGCTTGCTGCTCGTAAGCCGGCCTTGCCTGAGCTGTTCGAGCCAGCTCGCAAAGCGTGGGTGCCTGGTAAATCTACCCTCTAAAGCAGCTAACTCTAGTCGAAAAAACGGAAGAGAAAGAGTCCTTTCAATATCGGGCTCTCTTATCTTCCAGATCGCCGACGGAAGAAAGCCATGCACTTTAAGCTCATAAAGCTCGTAGATTGAGTAGATGATTTCGTGTGCTGCTCGACGCTCATCTGGCGTCATGTCCAAGTTGCGAGGTGCGTCTCCTTCAGCGAAGGCAGCTATCGGGAGGGTGCGCCTCAGGTTGGAGATCCGATCGGAATACTTGAGGAAAATGTCGGCTCCTACTCGCCTGTTATTGGTGTGAAGCGCGGCGTAGATGGCAATACTGCTAACTATGATCGTGCCAAGCGTCATAAATCTCAAAATGTGATCGAGCACCTGCATCGTCCATCAACTCGGGGATCCTAATCATCGACCGCAAGCGTAGCGCCGCTTACGATGTCGGCTGGTGGCCCTCACGCGAGTTCCGCGCAGGAGCAACGTCCCTCGGCGGCTCCGGGATCAATCGCGAGCTGCGCTGGCCAGTGAAATACGACCAGAGCCACTGGTGCTGCACGCGCCAACGGTTCTGCAACTGCGGCAAGGCGAGGACGTGAACGAACGCCCACACCAGCCACGTCAGGGCCCCGCTCGTGCGCAGCCAGCCGCGCTCCAGCACGGCGTAATTCTTGCCGACGACCGCCATACTGCCCTTGTCGAAATAGCTGAACGGACGCTTGACCTTCCGTCCCTTCAGCTCCTCGGCGATCAGCCGCCCGACATAGTGTCCTTCCTGGATCGCCGCCTGCGCGACGCCTGGCACCGGCTGTCCGTTTTTTTTCATGATCGCCGCCGCATCGCCGGCGACGAAGACGCCGGGCGCCTCCACGACCTTGAGGAAGGGATCAACGAGCGCGCGCCCTGCGCGGTCGGTCTTGGTGCCGAGCATCGTTGGGATCGGCGATGCCGCAACCCCTGCGGTCCAGAGCACCGTGGCGCTGGGGATCCGGTTTCCGCCGGCGACCACGCCCTGCGCGTCGACGGTCTCGACTTTCACTTCGGTCAAGACCTTCACGCCGAGCCTCGTGAGCCGTCGGGCCGCCCTGCGGGACAGCGACTCGGCAAAGGTCGGCAGAACCCGTTTGCCTGCGTCGAGCAGAATGATGCTGGCCTGTGCGGGATCGATGTGGCGGAAGTTTCCGCGCAACGTGACCTTCACCATCTGCGCGAGCGACGCCGCGAGTTCCACGCCGGTGGGGCCGGCGCCGACCAGCACGAACGTCATCTGGCGCACGCGTTCGGCTTCATCCTCGGTCGTTGCCGCCAGTTCAAACGCGCCCAGGATTTTGGCTCGGATCGTCTCGGCGTCGCTGAGGTTCTTGAGTCCCGGGGCAAATCGCGCGAACTCGTCGTGCCCGAAGTAGCTCGGACGCATGCCGGTCGCGACCACCAGGTAGTCGTAGGCGATCTTGAGCGCGCCCGCGCCTGGCGAATGCGCGTCGATCGTGCGGGAAGCGACATCGATGCCGATGACCTCAGCCAGGAGCACGCTGAGGTTTTTCTGCTTCACTTCGAGCTGACGGATCGGCGCGGCAATCTCCGCAGGCGAGAGCACCGCCGTCGCTACCTGGTAGAGCAGCGGCTGAAAGATATGATGATTGCGGCGGTCGATCAGGATGACATCGACATCGGCGCGCCGGAGCGCACGCGCGGCTGCGATCCCTGCAAAGCCGCCGCCAATGATGATGACGCTCTTGCGCTCTCGGCGGGGGGCCGCGGCAACGGCGGTCGCCTGGTCCGCCCGGGTCTCAGCCAACATCGAACTCACAGGTTCACCTCGTTCGTGCTCTTTGCCATCGAAAGATTCCGCAACTTACGTCCCGGGACCGTCTCTCAACGCTCCGTGTATTCAGTTCCGTTCCAGCATCCTGGCGCACCAGGAGCCGGCCCTTTGCAAAGTGAGGGCTTGACCGGTGCTGTAACTGGAATGTGCGCATCCGGCTTCAGCGCGATGAGAAACACAGCAAAGCACAGGGCTCCCATGAAGACCGCAACCACGCTCAAGACGTCTTTCATGGGAGCTCCATGCATTTACAGGTCGCTGGACCTCTATCGTCTCAACGCTCCAGCCATTCGGGTTTACTCGAGCCGCGCGGGACGAGCACAGTCCTGAATGCTGGGGGTGTGCGCGACAGGATCGCCTCGGTTATTCCCTGATATGTGCCGAGCGGCGTCTCCGCAGTGAACAGATCGGGAGCGACGTCAGCGTGTTCGTCGGAGGAGCCGGCAGTCGCTCGTGCATAGTCCTTGTCGAAAATGCCGAGCGAATACAGCCACAGTAGCGTCCGGGTCAGCGAAACGGTGACCCGATAGCTGCCGCCCTCGACCGCGCGTCGGCGCAGCGCCGACAGAATGCCGACCGTGCCAAGCCAGCCCACCACGTTGTCGCAAATCGGGATGATCGGAGGCGACTTGGGATTTGTCGGTGTGCCCTCGATGCAGAACAGCCCCGACACGGCTCCGCCGATCTCGTCAAATCCGACACGGTTCTTCCACGGGCCTTTGTCACCATGGAGAACGACACGCGCATGGATTAGGCCTGGCTTCTTCGCGCAGAGCTCTTCGGCGTCAAGGCCGTTGCGCTCCAGATAGCCCGGACGCTTGTTGGCGAAGAAGACATCGGCATCCTTCAGCAGGCGATCGAATTGTTCCCGGTCCTCTCTCGAACTATTCAGGATCGTCGAGCGCATCCCGACTTGCACATCCCAGGCGAAGGCTTCGATCTCCGAGTCGGCGGGCCGCCAGATATTGAGCACGTCGGCGCCGTGCTGAGCGAGATCTCTGCCGATACCGGCTCCGGCGATCACATGCCCCATTCCGATTGCGCGAATGTTGTCGAGCGGGCTCTTGCCATCCTTCTTGAAAGGGATCGGATCGCTGTCACCGATCTTCTCGACCGAGATCAGCGACATCCTGGCGAGCACTTCGGCGTATTGAATCTCCTTCCGGAATTCATCGAAGGTGCGCACCATCACGATGGGCAGGCCAGCCTCGGCCGCCGCGTTCTCCAGGTCCAGGGCACGCCACTGCAGAATGGCGTTCCGCACGGAGTCGGTGCTGGAACTACATTTGAGGAGGTTAAGTGCGCGGGCGGCGAGCCTTGGGTAGATGTTCAGGGGTATGACGTGCCGCCCGTCGCGGGTTTCGCGAAACATGGGGATATCGATGAAGGGGTTCAGAGGCTCAAAGAAGGCCGGCGGACGTCCATTGATGGTTTCCCATTTCAGATCGAAGAAGCCGGCGAAGCGCCGGAGCGCCTTGCGCACATCGACGGCGATATCCTGCCCCTCACCGGTCCGGTCGCGCCACAATGCCGCGACGGCGGTGGACCTGGCAGCCAGACCAATCGCCGCCATCGTGCCAAACCGAAACGGGGTAGGAATGATGGGATCGCGACCGTAGAAGGTGAGTGTACCGCCGCTATCCGCGGTAGACATTCCGACGTCCCTCAGGACGTCATTGACTGCGCCGTGAAAGTCAAAATCCGAGCTGGTCTCTGGATTGGCGAGCTTCGATACAATCGTCTCGGTGAGCAGATCGGGTTTGAGCTCTTCCGCTGCCTGAATGGTCGTCTCGATGTTCATCGTGTGTATTCCTGCGTTTGGGGAAGATTGCTGCCTGCAGCGGATCGCTACTCGGCCGCGGATTCGTGCGGAGCGGCCGTCTCCGACCGCTTGCGCAATTCGACTAGGCCGAGCAGAACTTCGTCACGCTCTTGCTCCAGCGTCTCGATCGTGCGCGAGCCGACCTCGGCATGGACGCTGTCGATGAGCTTCTTTTGCACTTCCGGAGTCAGCACCGGCGCACCGAGCGTCTTCCACCAAGCTGTCGTCGGGCCGGCGAATTGATGAAAGAAGTGCTCGATACCGCCGGGCCCGCCACCGAGATGGTTGAGCATCATGTTGCCCATGACGCCCCAGCGAAGGCCGGGTCCCCAGGAGAGGGCGGTGTCAACGTCGGAGGCGCTCACGATCCCCTCGGCAACGAGATAATAAACCTCACGTGCCAACGCGGCCTGCAAGCGGTTTGCGACATGCCCCGGCATTTCCTTGTTGAGGCGCACCGGGCGCTGCCCGATCGATGCATAGAACTCCGTCGCGCGCCGGATCGTCTCCTCGGAAGTCTTGGTTCCCCCGACAATCTCGACCAGCGGGATCAGGTGCGGCGGATTAAACGGGTGGCCGATGACGCAGCGCTCGGGATGTGCCGCGGCACCTTTCTGGATCTCGCTCATGGTGAGCCCCGACGAACTCGATGCGATGATCACATCGGCTGGCAGCAGTTCGTCGAGCTGACCATAGAGCTTCTGCTTGAACTCGATCCGCTCCGGGCCGTTCTCTTGAACAAGGTCCGCGTTGGCGACAGCCTGGGGGAGGTCGGCCGTGAACTTGAGATTCGATTGCGATGCCCCGGGCGACAGGCCCAATCGCGTGAGAGCCGGCCAGGCCGTGTCCACGAACTTCCGAAGCGAGGTCTCTGCGTTTGGCGCAGGGTCGGTCGCGACGACCTGCAATCCCTTGGCGAGGAACAGCGAGGCCCAGCTCGCTCCGATCACGCCGGTGCCGATGATGGTGATACGGCGAATAGGTTTGGTGTTAGTCATGTCATCTCTCCGATGCGTTAGTCAGATTTCGGCGTAGGCGATGCCGGTGAGATTGCCCTGGGCGTAGAGGAAGTTGCGCTCGTTCTTGCCATCGAGATCGGCGGAGTAGACCGAGCCGGCGAAGTCGGTGACGAACATCCGGTTGCCGGGAACGTCGAGGGCGATGCCGATGCCCTCCATCAAATGCGTAACCACGATCTCCGGCGCTGCCTTTGTGTCGACCGGCGCACGATTGACGGTGTTGCCGCGCGGTGGATCGCCACGATCGGTCCAGTAGAGGACTCGGTTCGCCACATCGAGCTCAAGGTCGATCGGCTCCGGCAGACGATCGAACAGCACCTCGATGTCGGAACGGTTCGTCGGGGTCTCGCCCTTCGGGATCTCGATGTTGGCGCGTAAGATGCGGCCCTGCTCGCCATTGTCGGGGCCCTTCTGCGTCCAGTAGAATTTCTTGAACTTCGGATCGATGGTGATCCCTATGCACCACCGGTTCTGATCGCGCGCATCCTCGTCGCCGTGGCCGGTTTGGACCAGCGTTTCGACCTGCGAGCCATCGAGATTGGCGCGCATCACGCGCATGCCCTCGCGGTCGCACCAGTAGAGTTTGCCGTTCTCCTTATCGAGGTGGATCTGCTTCGGCGTGTGGGTGCCGCCCTGCGGGACGATGATCTTGCGATTCCCGCCATCGAGGTCGGCGCGCTCGATCGAGCCGTCGTTGAGAGAGGGAACGCCCATGTTGGTCCAATAGATGTGACCCGCCTGCGCATCCACGACGATGCCGTCGGGGTAGCGGCCGGTTACGATGGTCTTACGGTCGGAGCCATCGGGGTTCATCGAGTGAATGCGGTCGCCGCTCAGTTCGAGAACGAACAGTCGGCCGGAGCGGGTGACGCCCGATGAGTTCTTCGATTTGGTTGCTTCAAGTGTCGTCATCGTCTGTCCTTCAGTTGCGCTTTGCCATGCTTGTCTACGGCAAGCATGGCGCCCTTGGCGGTGGGATTCTCGGGTGCTCTTGCCTACTTGTTGGTCTTGACGGCGGCGGAGGTTCGTCCGATGCGCGCATGATGATGCGAAAGAGGCGCGTAGGCGTAGGCGTCGCGGTTGCTCGTCAAGTTGTCCTTGAGGAATGGATCGCGCATGCAATCTCCACCACGACCGGATCGCGACGCCTCGCATTGCTCGATCGAACTGAAGCCGCAGTCCCTCGTATAATCGCTGTCAAGGCTGCAATATTCACCGGCGCGCGCTGTAGGTGATGCAAACAATGCACCCAGCGCTATCGCTACGGCGAACGTCGCAGCGGGAATTGTCATTGCTCTCAACACGGCGGTGGTCATCTGGATCTCCTTTCACGTTGCCTGCGTTGGGCACTATTTGATCCGGATGTGCTGTGAGCGCGAGTGAAGCGCAGCAAATCGCGCCAAATTGTTGCGAGGGAGTCTGCTGGTGACTCGATCGGCTCGATCGATGGTTCTCTCTCCAGACGGCACAACGCGCGGCATCGGGTGATGCCGCGCGTTGCGGAGATTGCGTGCTCTTACTTCTTGTCCGGCAGAGCGTAGGCGATCAGGGAGTCGCCCCCCGGCGTCATCATGAAGTGATGGCCGCCCGCCATGATGACAACGTACTCCTTGCCATCCTGCTCGTAGACGATCGGCGCTGCCTGGCCGCCGGCGGGGAGCACGTCGCTCCAGACGATCTCACCGGTCTTGATGTCGATCGCCTTGATCAGATCGTCGGTTGCTGCCGAGATGAAGATCAGACCACCGGCCGTCACGACCGATCCGCCATTGTTCGGCGTGCCGATCTCGAGCGGAATGAAGGTCGGCAATCCGAACGGACCATTCCGGCGAGCCGAACCGAACGGGCGATCCCACAGCGTCTTGCCGGTGGCGAGATCGATCGCACGAATGCCACCGTAAGGAGGCCGCGTGCAGAGCACGCCAGTCGGCATCTGCCAGCCCGCGTTGACGAGGATGCCATAGGGCGTGCCCGTCTGCGCGCCGGCGCCTTCAGCGCTCGAGGCGCTTCCGGCCGCACGCGGATCACCGGCGGGGAACAGTCCCATCGCGTCCGCGTCCTTGCGAGTGACAAGCTTGTCGTAGTTGGGCATGTCGTTGTAGTTCGCGATGATCACGCCGCGCTGCGGATCGACGGCGACGCTGCCCCAGTCCGACCCGCCGTTGTAGCCGGGATATTCGAGGTTGTGACGGTCGAGCTCCGGCGGAGTGAACGGGCCCTCATAGCGAGCACGCTTGAAGTTGATCCGGCAGATCATCTGGTCGATCGGCGAGATGCCCCACATGTCGTGCTCGACCAGATCGGGCTTGCGCAGCGTGTGGTAACGCGAGAACGGCTGCGTTGGAGAGCGCTGGTCGGGCTCGGCGCCGCCCTGCGGGACGGCAACTTCGTCGACCTGGTGCAGCGGCTTGCCGGTGGCACGGTCGAGCACGAACATGTCCCCTTGCTTGGTCGGCAGCAGCACTGCTGGCACCTTGCCGCCGGCGGTGGGGAATTCGACCAGGGTCGGCTGAGAGCCGAGGTCGTAATCCCACACGTCGTTGTGCACGGTCTGGTACACCCAGCGCGGCTTGCCCGTCTCCACATCGAGCGCGACCAGTGCGGAGCTGTACTTCTTCTCCTCATCCGAGCGCAACGAAGTGTAGTAGTCGCCGGCCGAATTGCCCATCGGGAGGTAGACGAGACCGAGCTTCTCGTCGCCGACGGCGGTCGTCCACATGTTCGGCGTGCCCAACGAGTACGGCTTGCCGTCCGGCGGCAGCTTCGTCACCTCCGGCTGGTTGATGTCCCAGGCAAAGCGCAATTCACCCGTGACAGCATCGTAGCCGCGGATGACGCCCGATGCTGCCCAGCGGCGTTGACCATCGAGCACCTGATGTCCGGTGACGACGACCCCGTGCACGATGACAGGGACGCCAGTGATGGCCGCTGTGCCCGGAACGACGGGCGTGATGGCGCCATTGGCGTTATCCTTCTGCGCAAGTCCGACCTTGAGATCGGCGGCGCCGTTCTTGCCAAAATCCTGGCACGGCTGGCCCGTCTTGGCGTCCACGGCGATCAGGCGCATGTCGAGCGTTCCCTCGATGATGCGTGCCGCGCAGGCCTCGCCGGCTGCGGCCTTGGGGTTCTCATAGTATGCCACACCGCGGCAGGCCGCCGTGTAGGGCACCCAGGACGACGGAACCTCGGGATCGTACATCCACTCCTTCTGGCCGGTCGCCGCATTCAGCTTGAACAATTTATTCATCGGCGTGCAGCCGTAGATCGCATTGCCGATCTTGAGCGGCGTCAATTCCGATCCGTATTTCTTCGGAATGTCGCCCGTGTGGAAGGTCCATACGCGCTTGAGGTCCTTGGCGTTCGCGGGCGTGATCTGCGCAAGGTCAGAAAAGCGCTGTGCGCTCTGACCGCCGCCATAGACGTTCCACTCGCCCTTCTTGGGCGCATAGGCGGAATCCGCGAAGGGGGCGTTTGCGTGCGCCTCAGGAAGCTGGTTCGGTGCCGCCTGCTGATTGAAGATCGGGATGAGAACCGCGAGGGCCGCGACGAAGAAGCCGGAGCCCGCGAGGCCCAAATTGCGCGCGCGCCGTCCCATCGCTCGGTCGAGTACCGGAGCCACCAGGATTGCCAGCACGAGCAGGACGAAAGGTCCGACAAGCCGCGGGATCAGCTCCCAGCCAGACAGGCCGACCTCCCAAAAGCTCCAGACAGCCGTGAAGGCGACCGCGCCGATGTAGGTGTAGACGCCCGCGATTTTGCCCTTGATCATGAGCAGGCCCGCAGCGATCAGCATCGCGCCGGCCACAACGTAGTAGAGGCTGCCGCCGAGCGAGGCGAGGTAAGCACCGCCGCCCGCGAGAATGCAACCGAGCAGGGCGATCACGCCGCCCAGCAGCGCAGGCGTCCACGTGAGGTATTTCTGCAACTCTGAAGCCCGGTGTCGAGTCGGTGCTTCCGGACCTACATGTACTGTCGAAGACATCTCATTCTCCTTTTTCGATATCCAGTATTTCAAAAGGGACGCGCCGAGCGCTGCCGCCGCCGAGCGTTTGCACGCTGCGAGGGCTCGAGGCCCAGCTCAGTGACGCCGGCCTTAGTTCAGCTCGGCGCGCGCGTAAGAGTTGATTTCCAGGCCGACGGCGATCTCGACGATGCGTGGAGTGATCCACGTCATCGGCGCTACTTCCTGAACCGGCGGGGGAAGCTGGCTCGCCATCGAAGCTCTGAGTGCTGTAGCTGTGGGCATCTGGATCTCCTTTGTTTCACGCATGAGTGCGTCGGTATCCATTTGACCCGCATGCGCAGGCGGTGCGAGTGAAGGGCGGCAAATCGCGCCAAATTGTTGCTAGTGGGCACGGCGTATCGGCGTACGTTGAGCCAGGAAGATCAACGGACGGCCGGCATGTCTCGGCAGCGATCGAGTCCATCCAGTGTTTTGAGACTGGACTACGATTTGCCCGGTCCGAATACACGACGACGAGAGATCGGCTGAACATGCAAATGAGTTCGAGTGCACCAACGATCGAATGTGCATGAGCGTCCCCGTCGCGAGTGTTCCAGCACGTTGCGCGTGCTCGGACCGAATCCCACTCTCCCTTTCCTGCATGGCCTGGAGCACCGAAGGCGGCTGAAAGGCCAGCCTAGCCGCCGGTGTTGGTGCGCCTTCGTTCAGCACGTCTCGATATGGATACATGGCTTGGAAAGCATCCGGATCGCCAAAGGGCGGCTGAGCGAGAGCCGGGATCGCCGTCACGGCCCACAAGAGTGCGGCTGTGGCGACGGCTTTAAATGAGGTCAGAATATTGTCGCGTGCTGTTGCCATTTGGCTTCCCATTTTTTCACACTGCCAACGTTGGCTTCCAGCTAGGCCGCTTGCGCTACCGTCGCGAGTAAAGCCCGCCAAATCGCGGCAAATTGCTGCTAATGAGACGGCGGTCCGTGCGCGTCGGGACCAGGCGGGGGTGAACAGGCGGCTGGCATTTCTCCGGCGATGCGGTACGATTTCTGCTGAGAGGCATAAGCAAAGCCCGGTCAGCCAAGCTCGACCCGGAAGCCCGACCCCCGGAGTTCGTCAGGTGGTGCCGCATTCGGTAAACAGTGCGTACTCGAACGGTGGCCCCCAGTTCTTGTGGGAGGACGGCGAACGCATCTTCAGCCGCGACTGGCGACTGGACGATACTGGCAAGCGCTGCGCGGTGCTGGTCGCTACTCCAGCCGCCGACCATCCGTCTCGATCAAGCCTCGACCGCCTCGCGCATGAATTTGAACTTAGGGATCAGCTCGACGCGGCGTGGGCGGTGCGGCCGCTGGAGCTCATACGCGACGCTGGTCGACCCATGCTGGTGCTCGAGGACGCGGGCGGCGAGCCACTCGAGCGCTTGCTGGGTGGGCCAATGGAAGTGGGACGCTTCCTGCGCCTCGCCGTCGCTGTAACGTTCGCTCTCGGCAGACTTCACCAGAGCGGGCTCGTTCACAAAGATGTCAAGCCAGCCAACATCCTGTTGAACGAGGCGACCGGCGAGGTGCGCTTGACCGGGTTCGGCATCGCCTCGCGCTTCGCGCGCGAACGTCAATCGCCTCATCCTCCCGAGACGATCGCCGGCACGCTTGCCTACATGGCGCCCGAACAGACTGGGCGGATGAATCGGTCAATAGATTCCCGGAGCGACCTCTACGCGCTCGGCGTCACTTTCTACCAGATGCTCACCGGTGTTTTGCCGTTTGCCGCTGCGGAGCCGATGGAATGGGTGCACTGCCATCTCGCCAGGCGGCCGATGCCTCCGGCCGAGCGACTGAAAGAGATCCCGGTCGCCGTCTCGGCCATTGTCATGAAGCTGCTCGCGAAGCGGGCGGAAGATCGCTATCAAACGACGGCCGGCCTCGAAAGCGATCTTCGCTACTGTCAGACCGAGTGGACAGCGCAGCGCCAGATCGATGATTTTCCCCTCGGCGAACACGACACATCCGACCGCCTTCTGATCCCAGAGAAACTCTACGGGCGGCGACGCGAAGTCGACATTTTGCTCGCTGCCTTCGATCGTGTCGTTAAGGGCGGCGCGCCCGAATTGGTCCTGGTCTCGGGCTATTCCGGCATTGGCAAATCCTCCGTGGTCAACGAGCTGCAGCCGGTGCTGGTGCCGCCGCGCGGCCTGTTCGCTTCCGGCAAATTCGATCAGCTCAAACGGGATGTTCCCTACGCGACGCTGGCACAGGCGCTTCAGAGCCTGGTCCGGCCGCTGCTCGGCAAGAGTGACGCCGACCTTGCGCCATGGCGTGACGCGCTGCAGGAGGCACTGGGGTCCAACACAGGACTGATGGTGGATCTCGTTCCTGAGCTGAGGGTTCTCGTCGGCGAGCCGCCGGCGGTCCCCGAACTTCCGCCTCAGGACGCGCAGCGGCGCTTCCAGATGGTGCTTCGGCAATTGATCGGTATCTTTGCCCGGCCGGAACATCCCCTGGCACTGTTCCTCGATGACTTGCAGTGGCTCGACGCAGCGACGCTCGACCTTTTGGAAGACCTGTTGAGCCGGTCCGAACTCCGTAATCTTTTCCTCGTCGGTGCTTTTCGCGATAACGAAGTCTCGGCGGCACATCCGCTTATGCGCAAGCTGGAGGCGATCCGGGCAACCGGAAGAGTGCAGGACATCAAACTTGCTCCGCTCACAACCGAACATCTGGACGAACTCGTCGCGGATACGCTCCGCTGCAACGCGGAGCGGGCCTGTTCGCTTGCAAGTTTGGTGCACGCAAAGACCGACGGCAATCCGTTCTTCGTCATCCAGTTTCTTCGCGTGCTCGCCGACGAGGGGCTGCTGGCCTTTGATCATGCGCGGGGGCGATGGTCTTGGGACATCGGCGGCATCCACGCCAAAGGGTACACGGATAATGTGGTGGAGCTTCTGGCCGGGAAGCTGACGCGGCTACCGCTCGACACGCAAGACGCGTTGCGACAGCTCGCGTGCCTCGGAAACGTTGCCGATTTCAATATCCTTTCGGTCGTTCTCGGAACGGCCGAGGAACAGGTGCACGCGGCTCTCTCGGAAGCCATGCGTCAACAACTGATCGATCGCCTCGTGCGCTCATACAAGTTCATTCACGACCGGGTGCAGGAAGCGGCCTATGCGCTGATTCCGGAAAATTCTCGCGCGGAGTCGCATCTGACGATCGGTCGGCTACTGCTGGCGCGGGCTTCACCGGAAAAGCGCGAGGAAGCGATCTTCGAGATCGTCAACCAGCTCAACCGCGGCGCAACTCTGATCACGTCCCAAGAGGAACGCGAACAGCTTGCGGAGCTGAACCTGGCCGCTGGCAAGCGCGCCAAGGCGTCATCGGCCTATGCCTCCGCGCTGACCTATCTGACCACCGGCGCGGCACTGTTGCCGGGGGACACATGGGAGCGCCGGCCTGACTTCGCCTTTGAACTGGAGCTGCATTCGGCCGACTGTGAAGTTTATGCAGGCGCAGCGCAGCCTGCCGACCAACGTCTGGCGGCGCTGGCACAGCGCGCGCTCAGCACAGTCCAAAAATGCCTCGTGGCCTACCGGCGGGTGGATCTATGCACAATGCTTGGGGCGGGCGAAAGGGCTGTGGCAATTGCCCTGGAGTGTCTGCGGCATGTAGGCATCGATTGGTCTGCGCATCCCACCGAGGCGGACGCACGTCGCGAGTACGAGCGCATTTGGTCATTGCTCGGAGATCGCTCGATCGAGGATATCGTTGACCTTCCGCTGATCCAGGACCAGGAGGCAAGAGCGACGCTCGACTTGCTCAGCAGCCTAGCTCTACCGGCCATGTACACCGACAAGAACTTGCACGCACTCAGCGTCTGCGCCGCCACAAATCTCAGCCTGGAGCACGGCATCAGCGAAGCGGCGCCGTTTAATTACGTGGCAGTGGCGATGCTCGCCGGTCCCCGCTTCGGCCAGTACGTTGAAGGCTATCGATTTGGAAAGTCGGCCTGCGATCTGCTGGAACGTCGCGGATTGACAGACTTTGGGGCGAAGACCTATGTCGCCTTCGCGATTGTGGTTCCGTGGACACGACCGCTAAGAGAGGGCATTGAACCGTCACGTCGTGCCTTCCAGTTGGCGAAGGATCACGGCGATCCGACATATGCCTCACTTGCTGCCCGCGGTCTCAGTAGCATCCTTCTTGCGTCGGGCCATCCGCTCGACCAATTCGAGCGCGAAGCCCAGGACGCATTGGCGTTCGTCCAGAGATATGGATTCTTCCTCGACAGACTTTCCGCGCCGATCGCGCTTGCCCGGACCCTGCGCGGGAAAATCGCGCAGTTCGGTTCCCTCGATGATGGTGAATTCACGGAGCGCTCCTTCGAGGACCGCATCACGGGTCAACCCGCTCGCGCCTTCTTGGAAGGTTACTACTGGATCCGGAAGCTCCAGGCGCGCTACTTCGCCGGCGACTATGTTTCGGCCTTCGACGCAGCGGAGAAGGCGGGGACATGGTACGCAACATCGGCGGCCCTGTCGCTCTTTCCGGCGGAGAAAGCCGAATGGCATTTCTATGCCGGCCTGTGCCGAGCCGCTCGGTGTGAGCCCTTCGGCCCCGAGCCGTACGCCAAGCATCGAGACGCGCTTGGCGGCCACGAGCGTGAGCTACGGGCCTGGGCGGCGAATTGTCCTGAGAATTTCGAGGATCGTGCAGCGCTGGTCGCTGCCGAGATTGCCCGAATTGAGGGGCGTCCGCTCGAGGCCATGGACCTTTACGAGCGCGCTATCGTGTTGGCGCGCACAAACGGCTTCGTCCACAACGAGGCGCTCGCCTGCGAACTGGCTGCCCGCTTTTACGCGGCGCGAGGCCTCGAGGAGATTGCGCATCTCTATCTGGGAAACGCGCGGCGGGGTTATCAGCGATGGGGCGCCGACGGAAAGGTACGACAACTTGAGCAGCTTCATCCGCGGCTAAGGCAGGACGAGCGCGCGCGGGGTTCAACGGGCACGATCGAGGCACCGGTCGAACATCTCGATCTCGCAACGATGGTCGAAGTTTCGCAGGCGCTATCCGGCGAAATGGTTCTGGAAAAGCTCATCGACAAGCTCATGCGCGCGGCACTTGAGCACGCCGGCGCCGAACGGGGTCTTCTGATTGTCCCGCGTGGTGATAAGCTGCAGATACAGGCGGATGCGATTGCCAGTGGAGAGAATGTCACCGTGCATCGGCGCGACGGCTTCTACAGTACGGCGGCGTTACCGGAGTCGTTGGTTCGTTATGGAATGCGCACACATGAGACGGTGATTCTCGACGACGCGTCATCTCAGCAGAGATTTTCCGACCCCTATCTCCGTCAGGGCGATGTGCGTTCTGTTCTCAGCTTGCCGTTGATCAATCAGGGAAAGCTCACAGCAATCCTCTACCTTGAGAACAATCTGGCGCCGAACGTTTTCACTCCCGACCGCGTCGCCTTGTTGAAGGTGCTTGCGTCGCAGGCGGCCATCTCGCTCGAAAATTCGAGACTCTATCATGACCTCGCAGATCGCGAACGGAAAATTCGGCATTTGGTTGATGCCAACATCATCGGGATAATCATTGCCGACCGCGAACGTCGGATCGTTGAAGCCAATGACGCGTTTCTACGTATGCTGGGATATAGCCGTGAGGACTTCGTCTTGGGTCGCAGCTTGACCGACCTGACCCCGCCGGAATGGCGCGAAGCCGACAAGCGTGTTTGGAGAGAAATGATCTCGACCGGAATCGCTCAGCCCTTCGAGAAAGAATATTTCCGGAAGGACGGCAGCCGCGTTCCCGTGCTTGTTGGTGCTGCCACGATGTTCGAGGACGGAGGCAACGAAGGGCTGGGGTTCGTGCTCGATCTAACTGAGCGCAAACGCGCGGAGGAGGCCCTGCGACGCAGCGAAGCCTATTTGGCTGAAGCCCAACGCTTGAGTCATACCAGCAGCTGGGCCTTGGACGTGCGCCGTCGAGAATTCGTGTATCTATCGTCCGAAGCCTACCGCCTTTTTGGGTTCGATCCGAAGAACGACATCGGATCACCCCAGTCCTTTTATGATCGTATTCTTCCCGACGACAGAGAGCGGGTCATCGAAATGGCGCAACAGGCGGTTCAAGAGAAAGCAGGTCGCGAAGTCGATTTTCGCATTGCACTTCCAGACGGATCGATCAAGTACGTACATTCCGTGGGGCATCCCTTGCTCGGAACGGATGGCGAAGTAGTCGAAGTGGTTAGTACGCATATCGATGTTACTGAGCAGCAGCTCGCAAACGAGAGGCTGCAAAAGGCCTTCGACGACATCAAGAAGTCAGAAGATCGCCTTCGACTGGTCGTCGACACAATTCCAGCGTTGGTCTGGCGCGCCAACCCGGATGGGATTCCCGACTTCCTCAATCAGCCGGCCCTCGACTACACCGGCCTCAAATTGGACCAGGCCGAAACCGGCTGGCCTCGCGCCTTTCACCCGGAAGACAAGAAGGGCATGTTGCAGAAATGGACTGCAATACGGGAGTCGGGCATGCCCGGCGAGCTCGAAGCCCGACTTCGCCGCTTCGATGGTGAATATCGCCGGTTTTTGTTCCGCGGCGTGCCGCTGCGCGATGAGTTGGGCAATATTGTCAAATGGTACGGGTCGTCTACTGACATCGAGGATCGGACACAGGCGCTGGCGCGGTTGCAGCAGATGCAGTCGGATCTCGCGCACATGAACCGCGTGAGCGTGATGGGTGAACTTGCGGCTTCGCTCTCTCACGAGATCGCACAGCCGATCGCCAGCGCGCGCAATAACGCTCGGGCGGCCCAGAATTTCATGAAGATGCAGCCGCCGGACCTGGGCGAGGTCCGGGAGGCGCTCTCCTGTGTGGTTGCGGACGCGGATCGATCCGCGGAGATCATCGATCGCATCCGAGAGCAAATCAAGAAAGCCCCGCCGCGAAAGGTGCGGTTTGATCTCAACGCTGCGATTAGGGAGGTGATCACGTTGGGGCAAAGCGTGACTGTCAGGAACGGCGTTTCGGTCCAGGCTCGGCTTGCGGAGGGATTGGCTCCGGTTCTGGGAGATCGTATTCAGCTGCAACAAGTCATGCTGAACCTGATTCTGAATGCGGCTGAAGCAATGAGCTCAGTTGAAGAGGGAGCAAGAGAGCTGTTGATCAGCACCGAGCAGGACCGAGCAGGCGCCCTTGTGGGCGTACGCGATTCCGGGCCGGGCATTGATCCGGCGCATCTCGATCGGGTCTTCGATGCCTTCTATACCACCAAGTCCAGTGGAACGGGCATGGGGTTGTCGATTTGCCGGTCCATCATCCACGCGCACGGAGGCAAGTTGTGGGTCGAAGCTAACGAGCCTCGCGGCGCCGCATTTCAGTTCACCTTGCCCGATGCCGAAGGAGAGCTCACGGCTCCTCTTCAGGCGAGCCCGCGAGTTTGAAAGCTTCGCGAACGCATCGTGTGAGATGCTCTTCGTCCAACGGCTTGCGCAGGTAACACATGACGCCATCTTCCAGCGCGCGAGCCCGGTCAACGTCATTGGGAAACGCCGTCACGAGGATCGTCGGAATCGCGCGCCCCGTATCGATGAGCCGCCGGCGGAGTTCGAGCCCGGTCATGGCAGGCATATGGATGTCGGCGATCAGGCAGGCTGTTTCGGCAAGGCGAGGGGAGGCGAGAAATTCGGCTGCCGACGAGAAAACGTCGACTGTATGGCCAAGCGATCTCATAAGCCTGGACATGGACTCGCGAAAGAACCGATCATCGTCGACGACCGAAACCAGGACCTTTTTCATCATGCCCTTATGGCTACTCGCAGAACCCGTCATGCGGGCGGCCTAACAGTGCCGTAGATCCGCGTGCGGTTGCTTGACTTGTGTCAAGAATGCCACCGATCCAATGCCGATGCCCCTAAACTTTGGCTTATCCCGACGGCGATTGTGAAGCTTGGCTGCCATGGCGTGAAACCGAGAACTCGCTGGACGAACGTGAGCGCTGGGAACATACCCGACGACCTCAGGACCCGCGTCCGGGCGTCGTAAGCCTTGGTATCGCAACCCCGCGTCCTTTGGATGCCCGATGTCGACCCGCGCTCAATTGAGGAGCTGGTGACGATCCTCCTAGTCTGCATGCGTTCGAAATGCGCAGGGGCCAATAGGAGAGAACAATGGCTTACCACTTGGAAAGTCACGGGTCTGACAAGGCCACGCGATGCGCAATCTGCGATGGCAAGTTCGGTCTCATCCGGCATTATTCGTGGCGAACCCCGCTTTGCTCCAAGGAGTGCGTCGATCGCTTTAGAGTTCGCCGCCAAAGTGATCGCAACTGGTTGGGTTGGCTCCAAATGCCCGTCGACCACCTGCCAGAGAACCGTGCGAGGGCCTCATGACTCTTCAGATATCACAACGCGGCAAGCAGTATCTCAGAACAGCAGAGACTTTGCTTCGCGCCGCCCGAACCATGACCGACCGGGTAATTGCGACCCAGCTCAAGGCCCTTGCCGACGATTATGAGCGGCGAGCCGAGAAGGCTTCCCGCGATGATGCGGCCAAAGCATTGGCTCGATCGGCTGCCAGCGCTGAAGGCGAGTGGCTTGCATGAGCTGATAGCAGCATCGCTCAACAGCTGTCGGACCATCCGTGGATCGTACGAGCCAAAGTCGATCAGCTCGGCGGACAGGGCGAGCTGTGTCAGTGTTGCGTAAACTTCGGCTTACCCGCGCAGCTCTGGGAAAATGGGGCTATTCAGGCTCCGGGATTAGGACTAGAAATGCGCGATCTGGCGCAAACTGAGACACAGGCTGACTTTCGCGATCCCTTCCGAGTGGCAGCGATGCCTGACGCAAACTCCACGGTGTTGGTCATCGACGACGATCCGGACTTCCGCGCGTCGGTCGGACGGCTGTTGCGATCGCTCGGCATTAGCGTTCAGCTTTTTGCCTCCATCCCCGACTTCCTGAAGTCCGACCTACCGGGCGGCCCTACCTGTCTGGTGCTCGATATCAGAATGCCCGGCCAAAGCGGCCTCGACCTTCAGCGCGAGCTCGCTGCCGCAAACAGGGAAATCCCCATCATCTTCGTCACGGGACACGGCGATATACCGATGACCGTGCAGGCCATGAAAAGGGGGGCCATCGAGTTCCTGACCAAGCCGTTCCGCGATCAGGATCTTCTTGACGCCATTCAGCTCGGCTTGTCTCGCGACCAGATGCGTCGGGAAAACGAAAAGGATTTGGTTGCCCTGAAAGAGCGTTTCGCTTCGCTGAGCCCCAGGGAGCGCGAGATCATGATTCAGGTCGCTCGCGGCCGCCTGAGCAAACAGATTGCGCACGATATCGGCATTGCCGAAGCCACGGTGAAGGTACATCGCAGCAGGGCGATGCAGAAGATGCAGGCCGGATCGCTTCCCGAACTCGGCCGGATGGCTGACAAGCTCAAGCTGGTGCCAGAAACGCCGCAACGCTCCTGATCTGTCCCCTTGCGCGTCGCGCTATTTGCGCGCTCAGACAGCAGCCGCTATTGGCCGGGGGCCGCAATCTCACAAGCCGCGTTTGCCGACCACAAATCGCTTCCCCACGCGGCGTTCGACCCGTAAATCGCCGTCGCATGCTCAGTGGCATCTTTTGGTCCTGCGTTCAGGTGCGCGCCATGGCGCGATCTGCCGGAGAACTACGGTCCCCGCACCACCACCAGCTATATCACGTCTCGGACAGAGCCATCAACCGACAGCGCCCAGTGGGCGTGCCGCTAATGCTCTCACTTTCGCTTTCGGCGGTATAGCGGACTTGGCCAAGGTTGCTACTAGCTCGACCCGGTCGCGAATGACCCAACTGTATGGACCGGCCGTGCGTTGCAAGCTAAATCTGCAGAGTGGCGGTGACTGGTCGTGCGCTTCTGTATCCGGCCCTTGCGTGGAGCAGATCGCTCCTGGCCATCATGGATATCCGCGCGCGTCCGATCTCATTCTCGGATAGGCCCTCAAAGGCCAGTTGGGTCACCAGATCACGGACGCGACGGCGAGACCGTTCCTCCATCTTCCTCAAATTTAACTCGCAGACCTCGGCGGGTACTACCAAGCGGCTCAACGATTAACTGAAGCCATCCCTTCGGAGCCACCGTCGCTCGCTCGCCTTAATCGGCGAGCGACGGGGGCGGAGAAGGGGACGGTCATCCCTTTGGTGAACCAGAGCAAGCTTATACCGCTCATATCACACCGCTGCTGCGCCGAGACGCGTCTCGTATACACGATGTTCTACAAGCACGCTCCATGCGATGCGGGCCAGCTTGTTAGCTAGAGCTGTAGCCAGCACGTTATGGTGCAATCGTTGAGCCGCGGCGGCAAGCCAAGGTCCAAAGCCGTGCTGCATCCAATTCCTTGGCCGAAGCAGAACGACACGGGCCACCTGCAGGAAGAGCATGCGAAGGTAGCGATTGCCGCGTTTGGTGATGCGCCCGAGAATCGTTCGATCACCTGTGGAGATCTGCTTGGGGACCAAGCCGAGCCAAGCAGCAAAATCGCGGCCACATGCGAAGGCAGTCCCATTACCGATCGCGGCGACGACGGCGCTTGAGATGATCGGGCCGATGCCCGGTATTGTCATCAAGTGCCGGCAGGGTTCCGTGCTCCTGGAAAGCGCATCGATTTCCCCGCTCACAGCCTCGATGCGATCGTCGAGGCGGCGCCAGTCTTGAGCCAGATCCTCCAGGATGCGAACCATCCGCGGTGACAGGACATCTGTGCGTTGGGCAAGGATGTCCGGCAATGCGTGGCGCAACCAGTGGAGCCGTTGCCTCACCGTGATGCCGTGCTCCAGGAGAATGCAGCGGATCTGATTGATAATCGCGGTCCGTTGCCCCACCAGGCGATAGCGCACGCGATGCAACGCCTGTAGATCGAGCTGTTCGTCCGTTTTCGGTGGTACGCACCGCGTCGTGGGGCGTTGTACGGCTTCAGCGACCGCATGCGCATCTCGGAAGTCATTCTTGTGGGTCTGCCGGAAAGGCTTGGCGTAGACCGGCGGCACTTGCCTCACGTCGTGGTCGAGGACGAGCAGATCGCGGGTCACATAGTGCGTTCCCATGCCTGCCTCTATCCCGATCAAGCATGGCGGCATATTCGCCAGCCGCGACACAATTTTGGCGCGCGCTACCTTCTCGCGTAGCACGATCTCTCCTCGGGCATCGAGGCCAACTAGGTGCAGTGTGTTCTTGCCGGGATCGATACCAATGGTGACGACTGCGGTGTCAAACTTGCGCGGCATGGCGTGGCTCCTTCTCCTGACTGCCCCCCACAAGCATGCTCGCTGGTTGGGCGGGAGCACGGCCGGTCCATCCCATTCTCGGAAATCAGCCCTTTGCCGTCCCACTCCGTGATCGGTCCCATGGGACGCGTGAAGCGCGTCTTCGGTTCAACGATACTGCTGCGAGCATTCGCGCGCGTGAACGCTGTGAAGTTTTCGGCTGTCAGAGGACGCCCTCGATTAACATAAAGTGATGGAACCGTTCTCATGGCTGATGGAATGTCGCGTTGAAAAATGTCTTTAATGTCCCGTTGAAAATCTCTTCTGGAAAGTTGGGTTGGCCTGCGTAAGGCAGCCGCTTCGCCGAGGAGCACGGCTCGACGAAGGGGAAGGTGCGTGCGTGCCCTGAATCTCGCGACGCGTTGGACTTAGTATGCGGGCGACGGACGCCGGCCATAATCTAGGTTCCTGCGATAGTAGCCACGCTGAGATTAGCGCTTTGCAGAATCAAACGATGGAGAAAGGTGACGCCGGCCAAAGCCGCGCGAATAGAAGCCATTCTTGCAGAATTCAACAGGCAGGAAAGGAGCCTATGTCATGAGCACGATCACCACTAAAGATGGCACTCAAATCTACTACAAGGACTGGGGTGCGGGCCCGGTCATCACATTCTCGCACGGTTGGCCGCTCAATTCCGATGCCTGGGACGGTCAAATGATGTTCCTCGTGCAGCACGGCTACCGCTGCATCGCGCACGACAGACGGGGGCACGGCCGCTCAAGCCAGGCTTCTGCGCACAACGACATGAACGGCTACGCCGACGATCTAGCTGCCGTCATCGAAGCGCTCGATCTGTGTGATGTTACACTCGTCGGTCACTCGACAGGCGGCGGCGAAGTTACGCGCTACATCGGACGGCATGGTACCGACCGCGTTAAGAAAGTTGTCCTCATTGCCGCGGTGCCGCCGCTCATGTTGAAGACCGAAGGCAATCCGGATGGGCTGCCGATGGAAGTATTTGATGGCATCCGCGCTGGACTCATGAAAGACCGCTCGCAGTACTACAAGGACGGTGCGATTGCCTTCTATGGCGCGAACAGACCGGGCGCCAAGGTCTCGCAAGGTGTCTTAGATCAGTTCTGGCTGTGGAGCATGCAGTCCGGTCTTAAGAATTCCTATGATAGCGTCAAGGCCTTCTCCGAGACTGACTTCACTGAGGACCTCAAGAAGTTCGATGTGCCAACGCTTGTAATGCACGGCGAAGATGATCAGATCGTGCCAGTGAAGGCCTCTGCCAAAAAATCGGCCCAGCTGATCAAAGGCGCGAAAGAAATCTACTATCCCGGTGCGCCTCACGGCCTTACCGCTACACTTCAAGATCAGGTCAATGCTGACCTACTTGCGTTTATCGCAGAGAAGGAACAGCGGAAAGCAGCTTAGGAGCAGGCTTGCGTTCGGCCTCAGCGCGCAGCGTCCCCTAAATGCGCGCTGACGGCTGGACTTCGAGGAGAGCCGGCCCCCATGTCCATGTTCGGGTCACGACTGGACATTGAATATTCCCTCACGACAAGCGAGGCTAACCATGAAGATCGTCGTCATCGGCGGCACCGGCCTGATCGGCACGAAGACCGTCGCCATTCTGCGCCACGGCGGCCACCAGGTCGTCGCCGCCTCGCCCCAAAGCGGTATCAACACCATCACCGGCGAGGGGCTCAACGAGGCCATGGCGGGCACGCAGGTGGTGATCGACCTTGCCAATTCGCCCTCATTTGAAGACAAGGCGGTGCTGGAATTCTTCGAGACCTCTGGCCGTAACCTTCTCACGGCAGAGGCCGCAGCGAACGTCCGGCACCATGTCGCACTATCAATCGTCGCGATCGACCGGACAGACAATGGCTATTTCCGCGCCAAGGTCGCCCAGGAGAAACTGATCAAGACCTCCGGCATCCCATACACCATCGTCCGTTCGACCCAGTTCCTGGAATTCCTCGGCGGCATTGCCGATTCAAGTGCGGATGGGAACATAGTCAGACTCCCGCCCGTCCTGTTCCAGCCTATCGCGGCGGACGACGTTGCTGCCATCGTTGCCGATGTGGCACTCGCGGCGCCGCGAAACGGCATCGTGGAGATTGCCGGCCCGGAACGAGCGCCATTCAATGAAATCATCGCCCGCTATCTGAAGGCGGTTGACGACCCGCGTGAGGTCGTGAGCGATCCCGAGGCCCGATACTGGGGCGGCCGGGTTGACGAGCACTCGCTCGTGCCGTTGGGCGAGGCGCGCCTCGGCCGCATCGGTTTCGACGAATGGCACCGCCGCTCACAAGCAGCAGCCTGATCCCGCATCGGAGGTACGCCCAGTCTGTCACGAGCAGGTCCCGGGCAGCGAACGAAAGAGGCGAGTATGACGATCAAACTCGTTGCGCTGGTTCTTCTGTGCCTCATGATCGGCACGGCGGTGGCTCAGGAGCCTAAGGTCACGTCACTCATGTCTAAGGATCTTCCGGAGAATCCCGGCAGGGAAGCTCTGATGATCACAGTCGAGCATGCGCCCGGCGGGTCGAGCGCTATCCACCGACACAATGCACATGCGTTTGTTTACGTGCTGGAGGGCTCCGTCGTGATGCAGCTGAAGGGTGGACAACAGGTGACACTGACCCCAGGACAGACCTTCTATGAAGGCCCTGATGATGTTCATGTCGTCGACCGGAACGCAAGCGGCACCCAGCCGGCGAAATTCCTGGTGCTCTTGATCAAGGACAAAGGCGCCCCGGCACTCGTGCCCGCACAGTGACTGTTGCGCAACTCAAGTACGCAAAACTGACCACGGGAAAAGCTCTGCCTGCTGTGCATGAGTCCGCACATGGCCCTTCGCGTCATTTCGTTGCCGCGCATAGGTAGGTCGCTTTCGGAGCAAAGCCGACATCAAGTAGCGGGCTGGACTAGCCGGCTCGGTCGCGAATGACCCATCTCCGTCTCCCAAAAGACACTCCTCCCGCCCGAGCCGCGTTGGTGCGGTGCCGCCTGAGCCTCGCTGATTCAACTCGGGTGAGAGAGGCATGCCGCTCTCTATGGCAAGCGACTTGGAGGCAAAACTGCAAAGACCAGCATGGCGATAGCGAGGATCGCCACAACGTAACCGAGGTCGGTGTTGAGCCGAGCAAGCGGGTCGTAGGGAGGTCCGTGTGAAAAAGATGTACAGCAAATAGCCGTCGATCAAAAATGTGAGGACCAGGACGACATAGGCCCAAGGGCTTTGCACCAAATTCAGCTCGATCAATACCCGGGAGAAACCGAATCCCACGACCCACGCATCAAAGCTCATGCATATCCGACGAAACGTCTCGGGATCCAGACGGCGGATGACGAAGGCGCCGAGCGGTACCCCAACCACAACGCAGGGAACAAACACCCATAAGATGTGCCCGCTTTCAGCTGTAAATAGGCCAAGCTGGTAATAGACGATGGCCGTCACGCTCGACTCGGCCACGCGAACCAATGCGAGTCCGGCCCGAAACTCGGTTTTGACCAGACCTTGGTTGTTGAACAGGATCGCCAACGGCGGCCCCGAGATGGTGGTGACTGAATACAGGATGCCCAGCGCAGTTCCAAAGGGCAGACCGACCCACCATGTCTGCCGAACTGGTCTCCGCCAACCGGCGGCCTGAACCAGGATGAGGGGCAGAATGAGTGCGTAGGTCCCGAGTTTGATCCAGCCTGGCTGAAGCGTAGTGAGAACCAAGGCTCCGATACCAATGCCGGGCAGGAGCCCGGTGATGATTGGAAACACCCTCTTCCATACAGCTGCAACGCCGTTCAGATTGATGAATAGAACGTAGAAGTTGGTGGCCACCTCGACCAGGACGACGGCGGGATTCAGGATGCGGTTTGCATAGAAAACGAGAGCCACCGGCACGGTGAGCGAAGAAAACCCATAGCCAAGCGCGCCATTTACGAAGGCTGCAAGAAAAGCGATGCCGGCGAGAACGATCACCGCAGTATCAAGAGGAGGCATCGTTGGCTCCCCATACGGGCAATGGTCGCCCGCGAGGCGACCGACCTTTATCCTATCACTTCTAGCGGTCTGTTTGCAGGTTGGAACCCTGCCGCGCCCATCCCAGCAGACTGCCGCCATCAATTCAATTCGCGCCTATCTTGCCGAGTTCGGGATTGCTGCCTCTGTCGGGGGCAGGGGTTGTCGAGCAACTGCTGGAAGTCGTCGCCAATGCAGCCGACTGCCGGCTCCGCGAGGTGGGCTGTGCGCGTCTTGCTGCTCTCGGCAGTCAATTGCGCGCCGGAGCGGAAGGAGGGGAAGACGGCGCTAGGTTCGATCGCCGCCCTTGCCCCTTTTATAGGCGCTGATTGCCACCAGAAATGGCGAAGGACAAGACCGTTCCGAGCTGGTGAACTGGAATCGATCGTGGTTCAGTGGGTTACCCGCGGGTCGCCAATGGCATGAATCTTGATTAGAACTTGACTAAAGTGGATGCAGACATTGTTGGCGTTGTCCAAACCCTGGCTAGGCATCAGGGAGCGGCAGGTAAGCCATGAAGCTAGTCACCGCCATTATCAAACCATTCAAGCTCGACGAGGTGCGGGGCGCGCTAACGGTTCTCGGCGTGCAAGGCATGACCGTGACCGAGATCCAGGGATTCGGCCGGCAAAAGGGACACAAGGAGATTTATCGCGGCGCCGAGTATGCCGTGAACTTTGTCCCGAAGGTCAGGATTGATCTTGTGGTCACCTCTGAGCAGGCGGAGAGGGTTATTGCGGCGATACAAAATGCTGCAAGAACCGGAGAGGTGGGCGACGGCAATATCTTCGTTTCGCCAGTCGAGCGTGCCGTTCGCATTCGCACCGGAGAGACCGACGAAGCGGCCGTATAAGCCTTCACCGACACCTCTTGCGACGAGGAGGGAGACAATGGGGTCCGGGACAAACTCGCGCCGAAGACTCGTGTCATTCGTGACGGCTCTCTTGGCGACTGCGCTTCTCTGTCTTGCATTCGGTGACATCGCGCTCGCGCAAGACGCGGCTCCGGCAGCCTGCGGCGGCAAGGTTCTGGAAAAGTGCACTCCCAATTCCGGCGATACCGCGTGGATGCTCACGTCTGTTGCGCTCGTATTGATGATGACAATCCCAGGGCTTGGGCTGTTCTATGGCGGCTTGGTGCGCAAGAAGAACGCTGGCGACACAGTGATGACCAGCTTTGCCGTCACGTGCCTCGTGACGATTCTTTTCGCGCTCCTGACCTACAGCATGGCGTTTCGCGCCGGCACGCCCTTTGTCGGCGGCTTAGATCGCATGTTTCTCAAGGACATCCTGAGCGACATCGGCAAGGGAGGTATTGGCAATCCCAATCCGCTCGCTGCGACTATCCCCGAAAGCGTGTACATCTGCTTTCAGATGACGTTTGCTATTATTACGCCGGCACTCATTGCTGGCGCGTTTGCCGAACGCATGAAATTCTCCGCCATGCTTTGGTTCATCGGCCTGTGGGCGATTTTCGTCTATGCGCCGATTGCGCACTGGGTCTGGGGGCCCGACGGGTTCCTGGCCGCCGGGAACGACGGCGCATGGGTGAAAGTGCTCGATTTCGCCGGCGGCACCGTCGTTCACATCAACGCCGGCGTGGCCGGGCTTATGTGCGCCCTCATGCTCGGCAAGCGCCGCGAGACGGGGCCACCGCACAACATGGTGCTCACCTTCATCGGCGCCTCTCTCCTTTGGGTCGGCTGGTTCGGTTTCAACGCCGGCTCTGCTGTCACGGCCGGCATGCAGGCTGGAATGGCAATGCTGGTGACCCAGATTGCCACAGCCGTCGCGGCTTTCACCTGGATGGTGGTGGAATGGACGCTGCGCGGCAAGCCAACAGTTGTCGGCATCTGCTCGGGTGCGGTCGCCGGCCTCGTCGCCATTACGCCGGCTTCGGGGTTCGTGGGGCCCATCGTCGCCTTTGCAATCGGCATTGGTGCGGGCGTCATCTGCTACTGGGGATGCACCGGGTTGAAGCGCATGTTCGGCTACGACGATGCGCTCGATTGTTTCGGTATACATGCGATTGGCGGGATCGTCGGGGCGCTGCTCACCGGGGTATTTGCGGTCGAACAATACGGCGGGACGGCCGGCGTTCTGGAGGGCAACGTGGGTCAGTTCTTCAATCAGTGCATCGGGGTCGCCACCGTCTTCGTCTATGATGCCGTCGCCAGCTTGATCATCCTTACCGTGGTCGAGATGTTTGTCGGCCTGCGTGTGACGGCGGACACGGAGCGCGAAGGTCTCGACCTCGCGTTGCACGGAGAAGCAATACAGTGATCTACGTCGAAGGGCGGCGTCCAGAAGCGCCGACGTGCTGATTGAATAGAGATGCCCTTTGCTGCGGCGCATGAGTCCGGTTAGAATTTGGTCGCTATCGCTGCATAGCGGACATTGGCAAGCCGTCCGCCCGGCAGGTTTGTGGATTCACGGCCTAGGAGCGTATGCCCTAACCGAATCGCCCAGCCCATAAAGGGCGTCGCATCTATTTGCCGATCCCGACGTAGCCCGAGCGCGCAATCTAGAAGCAAACAAAGAGAAAAGGCCGGCGGGCACGACGCCGCCGGCCATTTCTTGCAACTGCCGGCTCGCGGGTCCGGTTCCGCTGCGATACTCGGGCACTGCGTGCCGGAGACGAAGGGCGGACTGCTGTGCACTTGGCGGTCCGCATCGACTCAATTGTTACTGCAGAGGGACCGCCGACTCTATCGTGCGCCGGTATGGCGCGAATGTACCGAGGGAGGTTCGCACTACCGAATTCGGATACAGCCAATTATACGTCGGTTTATTGATCACGAGTCCCGAGCAGACGCGCAGTAGCCTCGAGATTTTCTTCGTGGGTGATTATTCCCGTTTGCACCAAGCGGTGCCATCGCAGAAATGATCCAATCTGCGGCGTCCTTGACCCAGCCATAGCACTCACAATCCGCTGCCGAATTGAGCCGACCCCAGCTCGTAAATCTAGGTTTAGGCAACGCAACCAAATCTGTCATCGCGTGCCACCAGCGTGGAATAGCTCGCGCCAATCCAAATCGTCAGATTACGCGTCACTAGCATTTGCCGGGAACAGCCCTGCCAAGGCACACGAGGTCACAATGCAATCGACTGCAGCTTTCGGACGATTGGAGCAATTTCTTCCCGAATCGGAGCTTGACGCCGGACGGGCCGTTCAGTCTCCCGACGCGGCGACACCATTCTTCCAGAAGCGACGCGGATCGGCCGGCGTCGCCCCAGCCGACGTTTCCTTCGGACCGTTTCGCCTGCTTCCCACCCAGTTTCTTCTCCTGGAAGGCGATAAGCCTGTCTGCCTCGGAAGTCGCGCTCTGGAGATCCTCATCGCCTTGCTCGAACGCCGCGGTGAACTGGTCAGCAAGCAGGACTTGATGGCGCGGGTCTGGCCCAATGTCTTTGTCGAGCCAGCGAACCTCACGGTCCATATGTCCGCGCTGCGCCGTGCGCTGCGTGATGGCCGCGACGGGCACCGGTTCATCGTCAACATTCCCGGACGTGGCTACTGCTTCGTCGGCAGGGTCGACGTGCTGGAACACGAGAAACTGAGCGCGACTGGTGAAGCGTTGTAGAGATCAAACCGTGGTCGCGACGACAACAGAACAGCCGCTCACCATAGCGAAGATACCTGTCGGCTCCTGGAGCTTCGCCATCCGTGTTTGGCTGGCCACGATCCTGGCGCTGTTCGTGAGTTTTTGGCTGCAGCTTGAATCGCCGACGACGGCCGCCCTTACGGTTGCCGTTCTCGCCGAACCAACCCGCGGTCAGGCGTTGGACAAGGCGCGTTGGCGTCTGCTCGCCACTGTCGTGGGCGTGACAGCGTCAATCGCAATCACCGGTCTCTTCTCGCAGGCGAGGGATCTGATCCTCGTAGCGTTCGCGGTCTGGCTTGGTGTCTGCGTTTTCGCGGCAAAGCTCCTGGATGGCTATCGGGCTTATGCGGCGGTGCTGTCCGGCTATACGGTCGCATTTATTGCGACACAGCAGCTCGACAACCCGCAGCACGTCTTCGAATCCGGTATGGCGCGTGGCGCCGCGATCGTGATCGGCGTTCTCTCGATCGCAGTGGTGAATACGTTGATGTTTGCGCCCGATCGCCGATCGCACCTGGTCCAGCAGCTCAGCTCAATCCATCGTCGCCTTCGCTTCTATGTCGGCGCTATCCTCCGCGGCGAACCCGGCGATTCGACGACATTCTTGGCGCTACTGCGGGAAATTGTGTTGCTGCGGCCGGAGATCGCGAGCGTAGCTCCGGAGTCGAGCGGCGGGTCGGTTGGGAGCGCGGCTGCCCGCAGCACCGCGGTCTCGCTCATCGCCGAATTGCAGGCTGCTCGGAGTCTGAGCAGCAGTTGTGCCCGCGGCGGTGACGCTGAAGCCGAAATCCTGGCACGGAGTGAGGTACTTCTACGGGACGAACAAGTCTCACACGACCTGCTCGCCCTGAGTTCGGTGAATTGGCCGCGGCGATTGTGGCGTGCACCCCTGTATCGCTCCTACCGAATTGCGGCCGAGAGCGCCGTCCGCGCCACTCTATGGCTCGCCATCGCCTCGGCGCTCTACGTGTGGGCCGGGTGGCCTGCCGCAAGCGTTTCGCTGTCGTTCGTGACACTGATGATCGGATTGGGGGCCACAACTCCGAAACCGCGCGCCTTCACGGCGATCGCACTCGTTGCTGCGCCGATCGCGATCGTCCTGACCGGCATACTCGAGTTCTTCATCCTCAACGGTGCCGATGACTTTCCGCTTCTGGCCATCGGTCTTGCCCCCTTTGTGATCGGCGCTGGGCTCCTCGTTACCTCCAGCAATCTTCTGTGGTCCTCGCTTGGTCGCGCCATTCTGCCCTTCATCATGCTCCTCCTGGCGCCGAGTAATCCGCAGACCTACAATCCGCAAGCCTTCCTCTTTACGTCCGTGTTCATTATCGCAGCGGCCGCGTTGCTGCTCGCAACGCAAACACTGATTCCTCCCTTATCCGATGACAAACGAAGGATGCAGCTTCTGGCGGAGGCTCGCAGTGAACTGCAGGAGTCGTCTTTCAAGGATGGAAAGGCGCCGGAAGAAGCAATGTTCCGGGATGCCTCGCGGCTTGGGCAGTTTCTTTCCGCCGGCGGCGCAGAGGACAGTGAGGCACTCGCCGAAATGGTCTCTTGTTTCGACCAATCAGCAATAATCCGGTGCTGTGGTTCGAAGCCGACTCAGCCCGGGGATGGGCGTTGCGACCAAAATCTCAATTTATCGGAGGTAACTTGATGGCACAGACCTTTGCAGAGCTGGTGATCGGAGGCGTCCTGTTCGCTCCGTTTGTAACTTACCTCGCGGTAGCTCTCATCTTGATCCTCGCGCTTCGGCCCCTTCTGCATGCCGTCGGCTTTGCGAAGATGTTCAGCCACGCCGCGATCGCCGAGATGAGCCTGTTTGTGACGGTTCTCGGCCTGTTGATTCTGTTGGTCTAGAGGAGGGCGCCATGGATGCGGTCGTTCATGATGTGACTGTTCGTGAGATACAGGCAAATGCCGCTTTGCCGAGTGAAGCTGAGGAATGGGTTCGTCGAGTGAGCCCGGTCGACCAACCCGCACTGAGGGTATCAGAAGGTCACACGGATGATGGGCCGACCGCACCGGTTCCAGTGAAATCGACGCCGCCGCTCCGAAACGATGGCTCGCGAGCCGGGCGGCTTCTGGTGCGCAAGCTGGCGACCGTCGGAATCGCCGCCAGTGCGGTGCTGGCTGCGCTCGTGTCCTGGGACCAGTATAACGCCGGACCGTGGACGCGCGATGGGCGGCTGCGCGTGCAGGTGGCGAGTGTTGCGCCGGAGATCTCCGGAAGAATCAAGGAGCTGCGAGTCGTCGACAACCAATTTGTTCATAAGGGTGACGTTCTGTACGTCGTCGACCCCTTTGATTTCGAGGTGGCGCTGCGCACGAACAAGGCGGCCCTCCAGCAGAAGATGGCGGATCTTAGCGTGAAGGCACTGCAGTCCGAGCGGCGGAGCCGCCTGTCTGATTTGGCTACTTCCACCGAGCAGAAGCAGGTCTATGAGGGAAACGCGCTCCAGGCAAAGGCGGCTGTCGAATCGGCCGAGCAGCAGGTTGCGCAGGCGGAGATCAACCTGCAGCGTACCGAAGTGCGCAGTCCGGTGAATGGAATCGTCACCAATCTCCTGCTCCGGGAGGGTGACTACGCGCATCTTGGTGCCGCAAACGTCTCCATCATCGACGCGGATAGCTATTGGGTCGACGGCTATTTCGAGGAAACCAAGCTGGCGAGGCTATGCGCGGGTGACCGCGCCGAGGCCAAGCTGATGGGCTATTCGGCGCCGATTACAGGCCATATCGCGACAGTGACGCGTGGCGTCAGCGTATCCAATGCGGCCGCTGCCACGCAGGGCTTGCCCAACGTAGATCCGGTCTACACCTGGGTCCGTCTGGCGCAGCGCGTGCCGGTCCGGATCGCGATTGATCACGTTCCGGCCGGCGTGCCGCTGGTGTCGGGTCTGACAGCAACTGTGACGATTCGGGACGGCACGGATGGCGAGAGCGCAACGCTCTTGCAAAGAGCCCGCGCCGAACTCGAAACGAGCTTTTTCGGATTGATCGGCAGAGCCTCGGTGCGGCCGGGCTGCATTCCAAACCCGGCGTGAGTCTGCATGACAGCTTCAACGCGGTCAGCCTGTTTGCTAGCGCGCAGGCTGACTGCGTCAACTCGTGCCACCTCGAACGAAGGTAGGCCGTTGCATCCATACAGAGTCGCTCGGTAAGCCAAGGTTCAGTTGATGCAACCACAGCCGTACCCGGAACGACTCGCGTGCAATGGAAGATAGCCTAAAGAACTGTAACTTTCCTCGTAACAATTCCCCTTGCGGAGTTCGATCATGAGGAGATTAGCCGTTCTCATCGTTTCCGCCGCGATCATCGCATCTGCGGCCCCCTCGCTTGCGGCTGAATGTACCTCAAGCAAGGACGTCGATGCCTTTTGCAAGCGCTGGCCGACCGTGCAGAGCCAGCCGGCCAATCCCGAAGAGAAAGACAAGAGCTGTCGGGCCTACGCCGCTTCATTCTACGAGTCGGTGATGTTGCGGCAAATGGCAGCCAACCGCGTCGATGGAGCGCGGGTCCTGGTCGCGCTCGATTCCGTGATCAACGCTTTCAACGACCTGCTGGCCACGAAGTGCGGCGGTTGAGCACTGCTACTCCCGGCTAAATGGCAATCTACGAGGTACGAAGATGATCCTGTTTCCGCAATTGACCACCTGGATATGGCTCCAAATCTTCGTAGCGTCTCCGCTGTCTACCTCGCGCCGCCTCTTTGAGGACACTGGCGACGCGTGCCTCTCGCTGCTCCCCATTCGATCCAAAGGAGACTGAATGTGACCCAGGTCTACTTCCACTGCTCGAACACGAAGAAGGTGTTCGTCGATCGTCGCGGCACCTTGGTGGATGATCTCGCTGAGGCGTGCGATCATGCGACCCGCATCGTGCGATCCTTGATCGACGAGCGCAGCCTCGAGGATTGGCGTGACTGGGCCTTGCATGTCAGCGACGAGCAGGGCGGTGAACTGTTTGTTGTTCCCTTCACTTTCGTGCTCGGCAAGTCGCATTGAGGTCGCTATGGCAGTTCACTCACTTACACAAAATGCGCTGTAACTGCTCCTTCTGCGGCAAGAGCCAGCACGAGGTCCGCAAGGTCATCGCAGGGCCGACGGCGTTCATCTGCGACGAATGCGTCGAACTCTGCGTGGACATGATCCGCGAGGAGAGCAGGTCCTCGCCGGTGAAGTCGCGTGATGGTGTCCCGACCCCAACGGATATCTGCAAGGTCCTTGACGACTATGTGATCGGTCAGAGCCACGCGAAGAAGGTCCTCTCGGTCGCTGTGCACAATCACTACAAGCGTTTTAGTCATCAGACCAAATTTGACGACGTCGAGCTCGCGAAATCGAACATCCTGCTGATCGGGCCGACAGGTGCGGGCAAGACGCTGCTGGCGCAGACGCTCGCCCGCATCCTCGACGTGCCGTTCACGATGGCGGATGCCACCACGCTGACCGAGGCCGGCTATGTCGGCGAGGACGTCGAGAGCATCATCCTGAAGCTATTGCAGGCCGCCGACTACAACGTGGAGCGTGCCCAGCGCGGCATCGTCTATATAGACGAAATCGACAAAATCAGCCGCAAGTCCGAGAATCCGTCGATCACTCGCGACGTGTCAGGCGAGGGCGTGCAGCAGGCGCTGCTCAAGATCATCGAAGGCACGGTCGCATCAGTTCCGCCGAAGGGCGGCCGCAAGCATCCGGAGCAGGAGCTTCTGCAGGTCGACACCACCAACATCTTGTTCATCTGCGGTGGTGCGTTCTCGGGGCTGGAGAAAATCATCTCCGCGCGCGGCCGTTCGACCTCGATCGGCTTCGGAGCCCAGGTACTCGCACCGGAAGACCGCCGCACCGGTGAGATCTTCCGCCATGTCGAACCAGAGGATCTCTCGAAGTACGGGCTGATCCCCGAATTCGTCGGCCGCCTGCCGGTGGTCGCCACGCTCAATGACCTGGACGAGGCTTCGCTGAAGAAGATCCTCACTGATCCGAAGAATGCACTGGTGAGGCAATACCAGCGCCTGTTCGAGATGGAGAACATCGAACTGACCTTCGCAGACGAGGCACTTGGGGCGGTTGCGCGCAAGGCAATCGAACGCAAGACCGGCGCGCGCGGCCTGCGCTCGATCCTCGAAAGCATCCTGCTCGAGACCATGTTCGACCTGCCGGGCCTCGAAGGCGTCGAGCAAGTCGTGATCTCGCGTGAGGTGGCCGAGGGGACCGCGCGTCCGCTCTACATCTACGCCGATCGGCCCGATCGTGCGGTGGCAGGCGGCGCGCAATTCAGAAGGGGTTGAAGATGGAAGAATTCTTTCGATTTGTCCAAGAGACCGGGCGCGAACGAAGGCGCCTGATTCATGAAGCCTGCGCGATTAGCGACAGCGTCATCCCGCCGGCTCCCGTCAGCAAGCAGGACAAGAAACCGCCGACGGGTCAAGCACTCAGCGGCATCAATGCTGGAGTTGTCTCGTGATCAAGATCATTGCTGTGCTTTGCAGCTTATCCTCTCCGGCCAATTGCCACGAGCAGATCGTCACCACGTCGGATTTCGCCAACGTCTCGGTACAGTCATGCCTGATGGGCGCGCCGCAGCTTGCCGACTGGATGACGCAGCATCCGGCCGAGCGTCTCGCGGCATGGCGCTGCGTGATCGGCAAACAGGACGGCAGGGGAGCTTAGGGTAGAGATTTGGTCGCCAGCCAGTTCGGTGGTTCAGATGGAGCTGGATCTTGGTCCAGATTTCCGCAAGTCCTTTGTTGGTGGCTGACCCTAAGCGGGCGTGTGGAACTCCCCGAAAACCGCCCTGAGCCTCGGCGCAGCAAAATCGAGGAAGGCGCGGACCTTGATCGGCAGAAACCGGTTGGCCGCGTACACGAGATTGACCGGCAGCGGCTCGGGCTGGAAATCATCGAGAAGGGTCGTCAGGTCTCCGCGCTTGAGCGCCGCCTGGAAATGATAGGCGAAGGCAGAGGTAATGCCGATGCCGGCGCATGCTGCGTCACAGGCTGCTTCCGCGCTGCCGACCACGAGACGTGCGTGTACAGGCACCGCGACGGCGGTCTTATCCTTGAAGAACGTCCAGACATCGGGCGACATGAAACCCGCATAGGTGATGCAATCATGCCCGGCGAGTTCGTCCGGCACGCGCGGTGCTCCGTGGGCTGTGAGGTAGGCTGGACTGGCGCAAACCACGCGACGCGTCGTGCCGACGCGTACCGCAATCAGGCTGCTGTCGGGCAGGGGACCGATGCGTAAGCCGAGGTCGATCTGCTCCTGAAACAGGCTCTGCACGCGGTCGGCGAGCTGCAAGCTCGCCTTGATATCCGGATAGGCCTTGAGGAAATCAGCGAGGATCGGGATGAGGTAAGCGCGGCCAAGTCCCACCGGAGCGGTTACGATCAGCTCTCCGGTTGGCTTGGAGTATTCGCCGGATGCGGCGCGCTCGGCCTCGGTCACATCAGCCAAAATCCGCTTGCACGCGGCGAAGTAGGAACTGCCTGCATCGGTCAGGACCAGCTTGCGGCTTGAACGGTTGAACAGCTTCGTCCGGAGATGGGACTCGAGCTCGGAGACCTTGCGGCTGACCGTTGCCAGTGGCGTCTTCAGCCGCCGCGCGGCGGCCGACAAGCTGCCGGTCTCGACCACGGCCAGAAAAGTCGACATCGACTCCAGGCGATCCATCGGCCTCCCTTCCATTTTTTGGAAAGATAGCTCTCAACTTTACCGTATAGCCTCAAATTTCGGAAGGTCATAGGTGTGGACGGCAAAGGAGAACGTCCATGAGCACCACTACGAAAGGCACCGCCCTTATCACCGGCGCATCGGCAGGCATCGGAGCCATCTATGCCGACCGTTTGGCCAAACGCGGTTACGACCTGATCCTGGTCGCCCGCGACAAGACCCGTCTCGCCGGCCTGGCGCAGCGCTTGAGAAGCTCGACCGGCCGCTCCGTCGACACCGTCGCAGCCGACCTCAACGAAAAGACGGATCTTGCCAAGGTCGAAGCGATCCTGCGCACCAATGCAAACATCACGTTCCTGGTCAACAATGCAGGCGTAGGGGCGACAGCGCCACTGCTCAACGCCGACGTCGAGAAGATGGATCAGATGATCCGCCTCAATGTCGGCGCGTTGACTCGACTGACCTATGCCGCGGCTCCGGGCTTCGTGGCACGCGGCAAGGGCACCATCATCAACATCTCGTCGATCGTGGCGATCTCTCCCGAAACGCTCAACGGCGTTTATGGTGGAAGCAAAGCCTTTGTGCTGGCCTTTTCACTCTCGCTGCACCACGAGCTTGCCGGCAAAGGCGTGCGCGTGCAGGCCGTCCTGCCCGGCGCGACCGCGACGGACTTCTGGGACACCGCCGGCGTGCCGCTCCACCAGCTTCCTGCCGCAATCGTGATGTCCGCCGATGGCATGGTCGACGCCGCACTGGCCGGCCTCGACCAGGGCGAGGTCGTCACCATTCCGTCCCTCGCCGACAAGGCTGAGTGGGACAGATACGAGGCCGCGCGCCGCGCGATGTCCGGCAAGCTCTCAAGCGCGGTTGCGGCTCCCCGATACAACGTCGGGGCGAACGCCCCCGCGTCGACCGTAACGTCGACGCAGTGACCTAATCACCACCGTAACCAGGGAAAGTAGAACCAAAGGAGATGCACCCATGAAACGTCTAGTACTGTTTGCCGCCCTCGCAACCGTCATCGCGACCGGAACCGATGTGGCTGCCGCTGCTGAGCTTCCGACTTATGAGTCGGCTGGCCTTCCGATCACTGCGCTCGAGGTTTCCGTTATCGGCTCGGCTCACGTTCAAGAGACCCCCTCCATCCCCACGCTGACACTGGGTGGCATGCCCGCCTCTCCCCATCAGATCGAGGTCTTGACGGCGCGAAAAAAGGCTATCGGCAGCAAGCCGCAAGGCCGCCAACAGCGGGCCGAGGCGACGCGCTAGAGCTGACCGGATCAGCCGGGCAACCAAGGATCGGAGAGGGCCGTGCAGTTTGATTTCGAAAAGATGGGCGCGCTCGAACGCTATAGACTGCTGCTGGCGACCGTTCTGCCGCGGCCGATCGCGTGGGTGACGACGCGTGACGCTGCCGGCGCAATCAACGCCGCGCCATTCTCGTTCTTCAATGTCTTTGGCAGCGAGCCCGCGACCGTAGGTATCGGCATCGGCAGTAAGGGACCGGCTGAGCCCAAGGACACCCGCGCCAATATTCGCGCCAACGAGCAATTCGTCGTCAATCTGGTGCCGTTTGCGCTCGCGCACGAGATGCGGGTCACGTCGATTGCGTTCCCAAAGGGCGTCGAAGAGCCGAACGAAGCGGGCTTGTCGCTGGCGCCCTCGATGCGGGTCGGCGTTCCCCGTATCGCAGAAGCGCCGGTCTCGATGGAGTGCACCTTCATGCAGGAGATTGCGCTCGGCGGCTTTGGTCTGGTGCTGGGCAAGATCCTGATGGTGCATGTCAAGGATGAGGCTGTGATTGATGCGGCCCGCCAGCATGTCGATGCCGAAAAGCTTGACCTGATCGGCCGCATGGAAGGCGGCTGGTACACGCGCACGCGCGAGCGCTTCGAAATGCCGGCGATTGCACTTGAGGATTGGAAAGGAAAGCCATGAACGAGCTACTGACGAAAGTTCTCGACGCGCACGGCGGTCTGGAGCGCTGGCGCAGCTACACCAAGGTTGAGGCCACTATTGTCAGTGGCGGCGGCTTCTTCGCCTTGAAGGGCGTCCTGCAGGACGCAAATCCGCGCCGCATGAGCGTATGGCTGCACGAGGAGCGCTCGTCCGTCACGCCTTATGGCGCGGCGGATCAACGCACCATGTTCACCCCCGATCGGATCGCCATCGAGAAGCTCGACGGCACCGTAGTCGCGGAGCGGCTAGCACCCAGGGATTCGTTCGCCGGGCACCAGATGCACACACCCTGGGACCCTTTGCATCGCGCCTATTTCAACGGTGAAGCGCTATGGACGTACCTGGCAACGCCCTTTGCCTTTGCGATGGATGGCTTCCGCGTCGAGGAGACTGCGCCCTGGCAAGACGGGAAGGAGACCTGGCGGGTGCTGCGTGTCTATTTTCCCGGCGCGATCGAGACACACTGCCAGGTTCAGGATTTCTTCTTCGACGAGAAATTCGAGCTCCGCCGCCACGACTACAGCGTCAATATCGCCGGTGGCTTCCCCGCCGCACAGCTGATGCTTGAGTACACCGAGGCCAATGGCGTGCGCCTGCCGAGTAAGCGTCGCGCCTATACGCGCGGCCCCGATCGGCGTCCGATCCTGGATATGCTGATGGTGTCGATCGACATCAGCGAGGTTGCCTTCTCTTAGGCAATCTGCGCCGACCTAGACACGAAGGCCTGCCTTCGAACATTCGGACCCGGTCACGCGCTTTTTATTCCTTCGTTACCACCTGCAGGGCTTCAAAGTCGGCGTCAAGGACCACACGTCACCAGCAGGAATGACGAGTATCATCCAATAGGAGTGATTATGGGCGAGGTTATTCGATTTATCTCGAAGTCCGAGCGCGAGCGTATCCGCCTCATTCGAGAAGCCCGCGCGATATATGACAGCATCTTCCCGCCGGCCGATCCCGATAGCGAGCAGCGGGACAAGGCGCTCGCAACTCATAGGGTCAGTGGCGCTAATGCCCGATGCAGGGAGGGGGCTTTCTCGTGATCAAGATCATCGCCGTGCTCTGCAGTCTATCCTCTCCAGCGAATTGCCACGACCAGACCGTCACCACCTCGGATTTCGCTGACGTCTCAGTGCAGTCATGCCTGATGGGCGCGCCGCAGCTTGCCGACTGGATGAAGCAGCATCCGGCCGAGCGCCTCGCGGCATGGCGTTGTGTGATCGGCAAACAGGGCGGCAGGGGAGCTTAGGGCGAAGAGCGGATAACTTCTCATAGCGAATGTGGACGTGCACTGGCATACGCATTCGCCACGATTTGCTGAGATTTGGACTGCTTCACTGGCACCGACGCTCCTTGTCGGATACCAATTTGCCTCGCGGAAGCAGACAGCTTCGCAAGTGCTGGCGCCCGGCGCTCCGTCCCTTCGCCGTGGCTCGCCCGCGGCCGGTCCTTTCCCTCCCGAGGACCGGCCGCCCCCTTGAGGGCATAGGCGACGGCGCCGGATCGGATGGGCACGGCGGCTCTTCGGATCGGGGGATTCCCAACCATTGCGCACAAACTGGACGGAGATTTTGCTCTATGACCTATGATCATTACTTTTCCGCGGCACTTGCCCGGTTGCACGTCGAACGGCGCTACCGCGTGTTTGCCGATCTCGAGCGCATTGCCGGGCGTTTCCCGCATGCAATATGGCATTCCCCGGACGGCCCACGCCCGGTCGTGATCTGGTGCTCGAACGATTACCTTGGCATGGGCCAGCATCCGAAGGTGATCGGTGCAATGGTCGGAACGGCCACTCGCATGGGCGCCGGCGCCGGCGGTACCCGCAACATCTCCGGCACCAATCATCCGCTGGTCGTGTTGGAGCGTGAGCTCGCCGACCTGCACGGCAAGGAAGCAGCACTGGTCTTCACCTCGGGGTACGTTTCCAACGAGACCGGCATCGCGACCATCGCCAAGCTGCTTCCAAACTGCGTGATCCTGTCGGACGCCTGGAACCATAATTCGATGATCGAGGGCGTGCGGCGTGCCGGCGTGGAAAAGAAGATCTGGCGCCACAACGACGTCGGTCACCTCGAAGAATTGCTGGCAGCGGAGGCCCCCGAGCGGCCGAAGCTGATCGTATTCGAAGCGCTCTACTCGATGGAGGGCGACGTCGCGCCTGTGAACCAAATCTGCGACCTCGCGGAGCGCTATGGCGCCATGACCTATATCGATGAGGTCCATTCGGCCGGCATGTACGGCCCGGCCGGCGCCGGGATCGCCGCGCGGGAAGGAGCGTTGCACCGCATCGACGTAGTCGAGGGCACGCTGGCGAAGGCATTCGGCTGTCTAGGCGGCTATATCGCGGCGAGTGCCGATATCATCGATGCGGTGCGCTCCTACGCGCAGGGATTCATTTTCACCACTGCGCTGCCGCCGGCAGTCTGCGCCGCCGCCACCGCGGCGATCCGGCACCTCAAGACTTCGCAATGGGAGCGCAACCGCCATCAGGAGCGTGCGGCGCGGATAAAATCCGTGCTTAGTGCCGCAGGCCTGCCGGTGATGCCCAGTGAGACGCATATTGTGCCCGTGATGGTGGGTGATCCGGAGAGGTGTAGGGATGCGAGCGATCTCCTGCTCGCCGAGCACGGCATCTATGTCCAGCCGATCAACTATCCGACCGTCCCGCGCGGCACCGAGCGGCTGCGCATCACGCCGACGCCCTACCACGACGACGCGCTGATCGACGCGCTTGCCGAAGCGCTGGTCGATGTGTGGGGGCGTCTTGGATTGACGATGCAAGACCATGCGCTCGCGGCGGAGTGATTTCCCAACGGAAAAAGTTCGCGAAATGATTGGGCCTAGCTCCTCAGTTTCGCTGCGCGGTCCAGTAACCTGAACAGCGCGCGTTTCCGGAATATCCACTCCACGTCCCACGGCCAGAATTGCCCGAGAGCCTGCCTGACCCGGAAGCGAATTTGTCCTGAACAGTCACCGACGCCCGCACTGCGCCCGAACGCGCCACGTAGCCTCTGAACCTGACTAAATTCGGATGTGTGACTATTCCGTTGGCGATGTTGACGGAGAAATTATAGGTCGCATCGCAAGGACCTCTTTGCGTCACGAAAATGAGGCCCCAAAAACCGTCGTATACGGAACGGGCTTGCGCGACGGGGGCTAAGAAGCAGCCCACAGCCACCACACAGGCGAAGAGCTTTTTCATTGTTTGCTCCAAGTAGCCGTCCCCCACATGGCGAAGCGGGGCTGGCGAGGGCGCGCTAACCCTTAATTTGGCGCGAGGTCGATCGGCCGTCGACAATCCCGCCATGAAGCGAGATTACTTCAGGTCAGGAGCCCTCGAATTTGAATGAGACGTTGAGTTTGGCACGATAGGCTTCGACTTTTCCCTGGGCGTCCAGTTGCATATCGAGTTTGACGACCTCTGCAACTCGAAGATCTCGCAGGGATTTTGCAGCTTGCTCAACTGCGTTGGCGGCGGCCTTTTCCCAGGATGCGTCGCTGGTACCGATCAGTTCAATCACCTTATAGACGCTCTCAGGCATGTTGTTCTCCCGTTCGGTATGAAGCAGGAAGCAGGTACTTCCTGCCAAGGTCGAACCTAGCATCATGTTGTCAGTGCAGGAAGGACGCGGCATCGCCGCAGGGTAGGCGAGCAGGGCCGCATTGCATCGCGGCCGCTCAGAGACGGATCAAAAAGCGCCGGCCTGTAGGCCGGCCAAGGCTCGGGTAGGCAGACCCTAAACTTAGGTTTGCTCTTCTTAGCCAATATACCGTACGCGATCGACCTCTGCGCAATAGCTTGGTTCTACTCTCGTGACTACGCTCGGGGTGCTAATCGCCCGATCTATCGAGCCGTAATCGAGGAGTTCCAGCGATGAGAATCATGGATGCAATCGCATTGTCAGGTCTTGCTCGCAGGACGGCTGAGTCAGCCTCCGGCTTCGCCATCGTCGTTCGCAACCTGATTCTGGACGTGCGCGACAGTTACCGGCCCGAGCTACACTACATGCGCGGCCCTGGTCCGAAATGGCGCGCCAAGCATCAGCCCTGGCTGAAATTCGATTCTCGAGCAGTACCGCCGGACGGACTGCACCAGCTGTCGCCGTTGTATGTGCGCCGCCGCGATGTGGCCAGCTCCACTCGATAGTCAGGCGGAGGTTGCCCGAATCATGGTCGTCTCGCGGGCCGGATCCTCGGAGTGCGCCCGCATCTCGGATGTAAGCTCTGATGTCGCTCCTTGGGCGGAAATACGAGGTTGGATGCTACTCATTGGCGCTGCGCTCTGCATCGCATTGGTGGCCATGCTGAGCGGTTCGGCGCATGCCGGCGTTGCCGTCGAAGGACGCAATTTGCCGATGAAGTTTAGCTGGGTCGCTTGCCAGCCGAATTGCCGGGGCTGGATCAGCGCCGTCGGCATCGTGACGGCCGATAGTCCAAGGGATTTCGACGAATTCGCGCGCGGCCGTCAGCTCGGCGGCGTGACAATCGTGCTGGATTCCAGCGGCGGTTCGGTCAACGATTCGATCGCGCTGGGACGGCGCTGGCGCAATCTCGGCGTGCTGACCACTGTCGGCGCCAGCGTTCAGACTAATACGGTGCAGGGCGATCCTCTCAACATGGCGCCCGTGGCCTATTGCGAATCGATGTGCGTGTTCCTGCTTCTGTCCGGCAAGACGCGTTACGTGCCCGAGACCGCTCATGTTCGTGTGCATCAGATATGGATGGGCGACCGCGCCAATCACGCCAGAGCCGCGACCTACACCGCAGATGATCTGACGATCGTGGAACGCGATATCGGGCGTCTCGCCAAATACACCTTTGACATGGGCGGCGCGGGCGATCTGTTGTCGCTGTCGCTGAACGTGCCGCCATGGGAAGATCTGCATGAGCTGTCACGGGACGAATTGCGACTCACCAATCTCGTCAACACCGATGTGCTTGATCAGCCGGGCAACGCAGCGCTGGTCGAGCTCAAGCACAAACCAGCGCAGGGGCGCTTGGTAGGCAGTGCCGTTGCGACCGAGACATATCCGGAGCCTGTGAAATCGATTGAATCGGCTGAAGTCGCGGCGCGGGTGGGCGGCGTGAGGGCCGCGCCTGGGCAACAGTAGCCGATAGCCCGTACATGCTAAAGCGTGATGACTTTTCTTCGAATCGTCATCCCGCTCTATGTTTTTGTTGGAGCATGGTCCCTCGGGTCGAGCCCAAGGGCATGCTTTTCGGAAAACCGCCACACGCTTTGCGCTAACTCGGTCCGGATCATGCTCCGTCATCCGTGATCCGGCAGCGATTTAAGAAATTCCAAGAGCGCGGCGTTGACCTCTTCAGGCCGCTCCTGTTGGGTCCAATGGCCGCAGCCTGCCAGCATCTTGATGCCGCGCAAACCGGGAACGAGGTTTTTGAGGTTGGCGAGCACCTGTTCCGTGCCGGGAAATGAAATCACCAGGTCGTGATCGCCGGCCATAAATAACGCTGGCACCGAAACCCGCAGGCCCGCCATCGCGCCGAGCAGCTCCCAGTTTCGATCGATGTTGCGATAATAGTTCAGGCCTCCGCGGAAGCCGGTTCGCCTAAATTCCTCTCCATAAAAGTCGATATCCTTTTCGGTGATCCAAGACGGCAATGCTGCCGGTGCGCCGGAACCTCGCAGGGATTCACCGCCGTTCGGGACCATAGCGAAATTTTCTGACGGCCCGCCGCTTGCCTGAGCGGCTCGTGCGAGCGCCACACCATCGCCCGACCCAGCAAACAGCAGGTTGCGTAAAGTGGTCCGCGGATCGCGCCCGAACTCCGCTTCGGCGAGTCCTGGCTCCTGGAAGTAAAGCATGTAGAACCGCGCGTTTTCCGTGCGCGGCATGAGCGCGGTTCGAAGCGACATGCCCCGTGGATAGAACGGGACGCTCATGCCCGCCACAGCCCTGAAGCGGTCCGGCCGCAGCAGCGCCGCCTGCCAAGCGACGATAGCCCCCCAGTCGTGACCGACAATTACCGCCTTCTCTGCCCCGACAGCGTCGAGAACGCCGACCATATCGCCGACGAGATGAAACAGCGTGTATTTGTCGATCGCCTCGGGCGCGTCGCTCTTGCCATAGCCGCGCATATCCGGGGCTACGGCGTGGAAGCCGGCTGCGGCAAGGGCGCCCAATTGATGTCGCCACGAGTACCAGGATTCGGGCCAGCCATGGGCCAGCAAAGCGACCGGTCCTTCGCCCTGCTCAGCGATATTGAGGTGGATACCATTACTTTCGATAATTCGTTGCTTCGGCTCGCTCATCTTTCCCTCTTGCTCGATTGTGACTGCGGACGCTTCTGTCGGCAGCCGCTTGGGGCTGAATCGCCGACAGCCAGTCGAACAAGCGAAAGCCGGAACGACATCTTCAGGATAAATTAATTACTTTTTGGGCGCGCCGGAGCGAACATCAACTTGACGCGGCGAGCCTAAGTCCCATGCGTAAGGGAGTCAGTCGGCCGGACGGCCGCTCCGGCAAGCGCCGAAAGGTGATAGGTTCGTTGGAATCGATTGAGGATTCCCAAATCAGAAGGCTTCTGGTTCAACATGCTGGCTGGGAAGGGGGCCAGCATGGATGGGACGAGCCTATTCGAACGACCTGTGAGGGCTGTGGTCAAAGGTGGCCTGTCGCGGCACCAGGCTGCGGCCCAATTTGGGGTGGGCATCAGCACGGCGATCAACTTGGTACAACGCTTCCTCGAGACCGGCAGCGTCCAGCCGAGCCAGATCGGCGGCTATAGGCCAAAGAAGATTGCGGGGCCGCACCGCGAATGGCTGCTGCAACGGTGCCGGAAGGACTTTACCGTGCGCGGGCTGGTGGCCGAACTTGCCGAGCGTGGCCTCAAGGTCGATTACCGCACGATGTGGGAGTTCGTTCACGCTGAGAAGCTCAGTTACAAAAAAAGACGCTGATCGCCGCAGAGCAGGATCGTCCCGATGTCGCCCGTCGGCGGGCGCGGTGGACCAAGTATCGAGATCGGATTGACGCCGCTGCGGGGCTGGGCGCCGCGCGGTCAACGCATCAAAGCCAAGGTGCCGCACGGCCGCTGGCAGACCATGACCCTTATGGCTGCTCTGCGCCATGATCGCATCACCGCGCCGTGGTTCATCGAGGGGCCGATCAACGGCGAAGCCTTTCTTCTCTACATCGAGAAGGTTCTGGTCCCGACCCTGCGGCACGGCGACATCGTCATCATGCACAATCTCGGCTCGCACAAGGCCAACGGCGTGCGTCGCGTTATCCGTGCCGCCGGCGCCCGGGGGGACATCTATAGCGCGATGACCTGCATTGACGAGGTCTATTCGGCCGGCATGTACGGGCACGCTTGCGCCGGCATCGCCAAGCGTAAGGGTGCTGTATCGCATCGACGTGGCGAAAAGCGCTGTCCCTATTCTCGGTGTGCCATGTGGATCACAGTGGGTTCAGATCGCTTCAATGGATCTAGGTCGATCCAAAACTTTTTCTGGCTCTTTCCTGCGCCTTTGCGTGTACCGGTGACGATTGCCGCGCGCCGGGGCCCGGATGCACATGAACAGCCTTGGCCGTCAGCGGCTCTCCGCATTCCGAGCAGACCATCACGGGGTCGAACATCTTCCCGCAGTTCTTGTGCTCATGCAGCATCGGCCTTCCGCGCGAGTCGACCATGTGGATGTTACCCCAGTGCACGATCGACATGATGATCGGATAGAGATCGAGGCCCTTCTGCGTCAGAATGTATTCGTAGCGCTTTGGGGACTCCTGGTAGGGAATCCGGCGAAGCACGCCGAAGCGCACCAGCTTCTTCAGCCTGTCGGCGAGAAGGTGCCGGGTAATTCCCAGCGAGGCCTGGAATTCATCGAACCTGCGGATGCGCAAAAAGCATTCGCGCAGGATGAGCAGGCTCCAGCGGTCGCCGATCACTGCCACGGTCCGGGCGATTGAGCACGGTTCGTCCTCGAGCGCGTCCCATTTCATCAATGTCTCCAACGGTCTGCAAGCGAAACAACCAAAAATTCTAAATCAGAACTGATCACATTTCAATGATTGCCGAAGATTTAAGCGCTCCCCATTCGAATCCACGTTGACGGTTCTAAAATAGAACTGTATCAACCGATCAAATGCAGGTGACACGCGATCGCCGCACATCGAAAGGGAGGTGTTGCCATGGCTGCCCCGCTGAAGGTCGAGTTCCATTTCGATTTTGGTAGTCCTAACGCCTATCTCGCCGAGCTGGTGCTGCCGGAGATCGAGCGTAGGACTAGCGTGAAGTTCGACTACGTTCCCGTGTTGCTCGGCGGCGTGTACAAGGCGACCGGCAACATGTCGCCAGCCGAATCCCTGCACGGCATCAAGAACAAGCCTGAATACAATGCGCTGGAGACCGAGCGCTTTCTGCGGCGTCACAACATCACGAATTTCAAGTCGAACCCGTTCTTCCCGGTGAACACGCTGATGCTGATGCGCGGCGTTGTCGCGGCTCAGTTCGAGGGGCTGTTCGAACCCTATTTCCGCGCCGCCTATCACCACATGTGGGTCGAGCCCAAGAAGATGGACGATCCGCAGGTATTCCGCGAGGCTTTCCTGTCCTCTGGCCTCGATGTCGACGGCATTATCGCGCGCGCACAGCAGGACGACGTCAAAAAGAAGTTGATCGAGAACACCAGCGACGCCGTGGCTCGCGGATCGTTTGGCTCGCCGACCTTCTACGTCGGGAGCGAGATCTTCTTTGGAAAGGACAAATTGCGCGAGGTGGAGGAAGAGATTGTCGCGCAACTGGCCACGGAGCGGCGCAAGACCGCCTGATCCGGACTACGCGCAAGACAAGAATCGGGCCCGAAGGGCCGTTGCAGGGAGGTTTCAGTGGTGGCTTCGACGCAGACGGCGGCAGAACATCTGGAAGGTTTGCCGAATCGGATCCACGAGGTGATCGACCGGTACGTCGGCGAGACGCCGGATCGGCTCGCGCTGATAGATGACAAGGCAAGCTTGACGTATCGCGAGCTGCTTCGGAGCGTGGGCGGCGTCGCGAGGGCGCTGCAGGCGCTGGGAATCCGCGCCGGCGACCGCATGATGATCGTCAGCGAAAACTCCATTCCGCTCGCCTGTCTGCTGCTCGCCGCAAGCCGGCTAGATGCCTGGGCGATCGTCGTCAATCCGCGGCTGTCGCCCCGCGAGATTGACCAGATCAGGGATCACAGCGGCACTCGTCGGGCCTTCTTTACCACCGATGTGTCGCAGGAAGCAGCCGACCACGCCACGCGGTATGGCGCGCCCGTGCAGGATCTCGGCTCGCTCCACGGCATCGGCGTGACCGCGCTGAACGAGGAAACCGTGGCGGAGCCGGTCGAGACCGATGGTTCGCATCAGGTTGCAGTTCTCATCTATACGTCGGGCACCACGGGCACACCCAAGGGCGTGATGCTGACGCACCGCAATCTCCTGTTCAGCGCCAGGGGTACGGCGGGCTGGCGGAAGATGACATCGGCCGACGTGCAATATTGCGTGCTGCCGATCTCGCATATCGTCGGCATTTCGCTGCTCACCATGACATTGATGTTCGGCGGCACAGTGCGTCTGGTCGCAAAGTATGATCCGGCGGCCCTCGTGAAGGCGATGGCGGAGGAGGGCATTACCATTCTCAATGGGGTGCCCGCGACCTACCAACGTCTGCTCGAATACCGGCGCAACGCAGGCCTGCCGAAGTTCGATCGCGGTGCGCTTCGCCTGATCGCGGTCGCAGGAGCGCCGCTCGATCTGGAGCTCAAATCTCGTGTCGAGCAGGAATTGGGCCTGCCACTCCTCAACGGCTATGGCATCACCGAGTGCTCGCCGGGTATTTCAGGCGTCCGGCCCGACAGCCCCAGGGCCGACCACGCGGTGGGAACGGTTCTCCCAGGCCTTGAGGCAAAGCTCGTCGGTCGGAACGGCAAAGCCGTTGCCAATGGTGAGGTGGGCGAGCTCCATGTTCGTGGCCCGAACGTGATGCGTGGCTACTACCGCGCCCCGGATCTGACCGCGAAGGCGATCGATTCAGACGGTTGGTTCAATACTGGCGACCTTGCCCGATTTGAAGGCGACTGCCTCTACATCGTCGGGCGGACCAAAGAGATGATTATCCGTTCCGGCTTTAACGTCTATCCGGCCGAGATCGAGGCAGTACTGAGCACGCATGATGCGGTGGTGCAATGCGCGGTGGTCGGGCGGCAGGTCGAAGGCAATGAGGAGGTCGTTGCCTTTGTGCAGCTGATCAAGGGTTCCAGGGCCACCGCGCAAGATCTCATGACCCATGTCGCCCCGCAGCTCACGTCTTACAAGCGCCCGTCGGAGATCATCCTGCTCGATGCGCTGCCGGCGACCTCGACGGGCAAGATCCTGAAGCACAAGCTCGCGGAGTCATTGCGCAAGCAGGACTGACCACTGATCCGCTGAAGAGTTCAACCAGAGCAAGGCCGGAGGACACCATGCAGAAGAGAAACGCGACCGTGGCCGTCATTGGTGCCGGCGATTACATTGGCGGCGAGATCGCCAAGAAATTCGCCTCGGAAGGTTTTACGATTTTCGCCGGCCGCCGCAATGGCGACAAGCTCGCGCCGCTGGTCAAGAACATCGAGGCCGCCGGCGGCGAGATCCACGCCCGCTCGCTCGATGCGCGCAAGGAGGAGGAGATCGTCTCCTTCCTTGGTGACGCCGACAAGCACGCGCCGCTGGAAGTCTGCATCTTCAACATCGGCGCCAACGTCAACTTCCCGATCCTCGATACCACGGAGCGGGTGTTCCGGAAGGTCTGGGAGATGGCCTGCTATTCCGGGTTCCTGGCGGGGCGCGAGGCGGCGCGGCTGATGTTGACGCGCGGGGGTGGCAACATCTTCTTCACCGGGGCCACCGCGTCCTTGCGCGGAGGCAGCGGCTATGCCGCCTTTGCCAGTGCCAAGTTCGGCCTGCGTGCGGTGGCGCAGGCGATGGCGCGCGAATTGGGGCCGAAGAACATCCATGTTGCGCACCTCATTATCGACTCTGGAGTCGATACCGAGTGGGTGCGGCAGCGCCGCATCGAGGCGCTCGGCCCCAACGCGCTCGACAATCCGGATCTCTTGATGCCGCCGTCGTCGGTCGCCGCATCCTACTGGCAGCTGTACCAGCAGCCGAAGAGCGCCTGGACGTTCGAATTGGAAATCCGGCCCTTCGGCGAGAAGTGGTAAGGAGCGCGTCCCATGGAACTCGCGCTGTCTCCGGAAGATGCCGCGTTTCGCGACGAGGTGCGCGCCTTTATCGCCGAGAACTATCCGGCAGAGATGCGGGTACCCAATCCAGAGACCGACCTGACCAAGGAGCAGATGCTGCTCTGGCATCGTATTCTGCACAAGAAGGGCTGGATCGCGCCGCTTTGGCCGAAAGAATATGGCGGACCCGGCTGGTCGGTCACCCGCCGCTTCATCTTCGAACAGGAGACGACCCGCGCCGGCACGCTGCCCCCTCTGGCGTTCAGCATCACCATGGTCGGCCCGGTGATCTATACATTCGGCAACGAGGCGCAGAAGAAGAAGTTCTTGCCGCGAATCCTCTCCGGCGAGGATTGGTGGTGCCAGGGCTATTCCGAGCCGGGATCGGGATCCGATCTGGCTTCGGTCCGCACCAAGGCGATGCGTGAGGGCGACTACTATGTCGTCAACGGCCATAAGACCTGGACGACGCTGGCGCAGCACGCCGACTGGATATTCTGCCTGGTTCGCACGAATCCGACCGCAAGGCCGCAGTCCGGCATCTCGTTCCTGCTGATCGATATGAAGTCGCCGGGCGTCACCGTCCGGCCGATCATCACCATCGACGGCTCGCACGAGGTCAACGACGTCTTCCTGGAGAACGTTCGCGTGCCGGTCGAGAACCTGATCGGCGAAGAGAACAAGGGCTGGACCTACGCGAAATTCCTGCTCGGCAACGAGCGGACCAGCATGGCCGGGATCGGCCGCTCGACGCGGTATATTGAGCAATTGAAGAAGATCGTGAAGGCCGAGATACCGGAAGACGATCCGGCCTATCTGGAATTCATCAGGGACATCGCCCGCGTCGAGCTCGACGTGCTGGCGCTGGAAGCGACCGAGCTTCGGGTCGTAGCCCAAATGGCACGAGGCATCGATCCGGGACCAGCGGCGTCGCTGTTCAAGATCCGCGGCACCGAGATCTTCCAGAACATCACCGAACTAACGCATCGGGTCATCGGCAATTATGGCCTAGCCATCCGCGAACATCCCGTCAGCGCCAACTATTTCGTGCCGGGCCCGGACTACGGCCATACCGCGTCGGAAAAGTATCTCAACTCGCGCAAGCTCTCGATCTACGGCGGATCGAACGAGATCCAGCGCAACATCATCGCTAAAGCGGTGCTCGGTCTCTAGCAGCAACTGCCAGAAGAGGATCGGATGGATATCCAGTTCACGGAAGAGCAGGAGTTATTGCGGTCCAGCGTCCAGCGCCTGCTGCGGGATCGGTATGATTTCGACACCCGCCGCAAGATCGTCGCGAGCGAGGACGGTTTCAGCCGCGAGCAATGGGCTGCTTTCGCCGAGCTCGGCCTGCTCGCGGCGCCGTTTTCAGAAGACGTTGGCGGGCTCGGCGGCGGGCCGCTGGCGACCATGATCATCGCGCAGGAGTTCGGCCGCCACCTCCTGGTCGAGCCGTTCATCGAGACCGTCGTGCTCGCCGGTAGCCTGATCGAGCAGGCAGGGACCGATAAGCAGAAGCAGGGCCTTATCGCTGATATTATCGCGGGAACGAAGATCTGGGCCCTGGCCTGGACCGAGAAAGGCTCGCGCTTCGATCTCGCGACCGTGACGACCGAGGCGCGGCGCGACGGCAAGGACTATGTCCTGACCGGCGAGAAAGCCGCCGTGATCGCCGCGCCCTGGGCGGATTACTTGATCGTCTCCGCCCGTACCTCTGGTCAGCATCGCGACCGCGGCGGCGTCAGTATGTTCGTGGTCGATCGCCACGCCGCCAATCTCGACCTGCAGAGCTTCACGACCATCGATGGCCGCCGCGCCGCCGAGATTAACCTGCGCGAAGTCCGCGGACAGTTGCTTGGTGGAGAAGGCAAGGGCCTCGCTGCGCTCGAGGCCTGCCGTGACCGCGCCATCGGCGCGCTCTGCGCTGAGGCGGTCGGCGCCATGGGTGAACTGAATTCGGCGACGCTGGAATATTCCAAGACCCGAAAGCAGTTCGGCACCACGATTGGCTCCTTCCAGGTGCTGCAGCACCGGATGGTCGACATGTTCATCGCGCATCAGGAAGCGCTCTCCCTGATGCAGCACCTCAATCTCAGCCTCAGCGCCGGCGAAGCCGGCGTCTCGCGGCTTGCGTCCGGCGCGAAGTCGAAAATCGGCTATGCCGCCAGGTTCATCGCCGATCAGGCGGTGCAGCTGCACGGCGGCATGGGCATGACTGAGGAGCTCAATATCGGTCACTACTTCAAACGGATTTCCTCCATCAACATCCAGTTCGGCGATCCCGCCTATCATTTGCTGCGCTACGCGCAGCTTGACGCGGCGGCCTAAGCGGAGAGGCAAGCATGACGACTGAAGCAGTAATCATTTCCACCGCGCGTACTGGCGTCGGCAAGGCCTATCGCGGCGCGCTCAATAACACCGACGGGCCCACCCTGGCCGGCCATGTGATGGCCGAAGCGGTGAAGCGCGCCGGCATCGCACCGGGCGAGGTCGAGGATGTGGTGATGGGCTGCGCGATGCAGCAGGGCACCATGGTGATGAACGTCGCGCGCAAAGGCGCGATCCGCGCCGACCTTCCGGTGACGGTTGCCGGCACCACGATCGACCGGCAATGCGCGTCTGGCCTACAGGCGATCGCGGTCGCCGCGCGCTCGGTGATGCTCGATGGCGTCGAGATCGCGATCGGTGGCGGCATCGAGTCGATCAGCCTAGTCCAGAACGAGCACATGAACAAGTTCCACGCCGTCGACGACGAGCTGATGGCGATGAAGCCGGAAATGTATATGTCGATGCTGGAGACTGCCGAGGTGGTCGCCGAGCGCTACGGAATCGGCCGCTATCAGCAGGATGAATACTCGCTCGAATGCCAGCGCCGCGTCGGCGCCGCGCTGCAGGGCGGCCGCTTCAACGACGAGATCGTGCCGATCACGACCAAAATGGCGGTGGTCGACAAGGACACCAAGGAGGTCAGTTACCACCAGGTGACGCTGACCAAGGACGAAGGTCCCCGGCCGGACACCACTGCGGAAGGCCTGGCAAAGATCAAGCCGGTGTTCGAGGGCAAGACCATCAGCGCCGGTAATGCCAGCCAGCTCTCCGATGGCGCCTCGGCTTGCGTAATCATGAGCGACAAGATCGCCGCGCGGAAGGGCTTGAAGCCGCTCGGCATCTTCCGCGGCTTCGTTGCTGCGGGCGTCGAGCCGGACGAGATGGGCGTGGGCCCGGTCGCCGCGATCCCGCGGTTGCTGAAGCGCCATAACCTCAAAATTGACGACATCGATCTCTGGGAGCTCAACGAGGCCTATGCGGTGCAGGTGATCTATTGTCGCGACAGGCTCGGCATCGATCCGGACAAGCTGAACGTCAACGGGGGATCGATCGCGATCGGTCATCCCTACGGCATGACCGGTGCGCGGCTCACAGGGCACCTCCTGATCGAGGGCCGGCGGCGCAAGGCGAAGTACGGCGTGGTGACCATGTGCATCGGTGGCGGCATGGGTGCTGCTGGCCTGTTCGAAATCGTCCACTGATCGGAAACGCGAGGAGATATTCGTGAAGACAGCGATCACTGAACTGTTCGGCATCCAGCATCCGATCATCCAGGGCGGTATGCACTATGTCGGCTTCGCCGAGCTTGCGGCCGCGGTGTCGAACGCCGGCGGTCTCGGCATCATTACCGGCCTGACGCAGAGGACGCCAGAACTGCTGGCGAAGGAGATCGCGCGCTGCCGCGACATGACCGACAAGCCGTTCGGCGTGAATCTCACCTTCCTGCCGAGCTTCACCGCGCCGCCCTATCCGGAATATATCGCCGCTATCAGGGAAGGTGGCGTCAAGGCGGTCGAGACCGCGGGGCGCAGCCCAGAACAGTATATGCCAGCCTTGAAGGCTGCCGGCATCAAGGTGATCCATAAGTGCACCTCGGTGCGGCATTCGCTCAAAGCCGAGAAGATCGGCTGCGACGCTGTCAGCGTCGACGGCTTCGAATGCGGCGGTCATCCCGGCGAGGACGACATTCCGAACATGATCCTGCTGCCGCGCGCGGCTGACGAGCTCAAGATCCCGTTCGTGGCTTCGGGCGGCATGGCGGACGCGCGGAGCCTCGTTGCGGCGCTGTCGATGGGCGCGGCCGGCATGAACATGGGCACCCGCTTCGTTGCCACCAAGGAAGCGCCGGTCCACGACAATGTGAAGCAGGCGCTGGTCAAGGCGACTGAGCTCGACACCGTGCTGGTCATGCGCGCGCTGCGCAACACCGAGCGCGTGCTGAAGAACAAGGGCGTCGACCAGCTGCTCGAGATCGAGCGCGAGAAGGGCGCAAGCCTGAAGATCGACGACATCCACGAACAGGTCGCTGGAGTCTACCCGAAGGTGATGGTCAACGGCGAGATGGATGCCGGCGCCTGGAGCTGCGGCATGGTAGTCGGGCTGATCAACGACATCCCGACGGTGAGGGAACTGATCGATCGCATCATGGCGGAAGCGGAGGAGATCATCCGCGGGCGCCTGGCCGGCTTCCTTGACGGCACCATCGAGAAGATACCTGCGCGCGCGGTCGCGTGACGGGTCGACGCCTTGCGAAAATGTCGAGCAACATCAAAGGGAGTGAAAGCATGCGCATCGCGGGCAGTTATCAGTACCCGACCATGGAATCCGTGATTTACGGCAAGCCGGCTGCCGAGGCGCTGCGCGAGGAAGCCGAACGGCTTGACGCAAAGCGGGTCTACCTGATCGTCAGCCGGACGCTGAACACCAACACCGATGAGATTGAGGGGATCCGAAAAGCGCTCGGCGATCGCTATGCCGAGACCTTCGATGGTGTCCCGCAGCATACGACGCGCGAAGTCGTGGTGCGGATCGCCAGGGAAGCCAAGGATGCGCGAGCCGACTTGGTCGTCGCAATCGGCGGGGGCTCGGTCGTCGATGCGGCGAAGATCGTGCTGATGTGCATGGAGCACGAGATTTTCGAGCAAGGCGGGCTTGATGGCTTCGAGACCACGCCGGAGCGCCGCTTTGGACAGTTCCGGACTCCAAAGGTCCGAATGATCGCCATCCCGAGCACGCTATCGGGCGGCGAATACAATTCCGGCACGCTGGTCACCGACACCCGTCGCAAGCTCAAGCAGATCTTCAACCACCCCATGATGATGCCGCGCAGCATCATTCTCGATCCCGCGATCACCAGATACACTCCGGAGAAGCTCTGGCTCGGCTCCGGCACACGGGCCATGGATCACGGCATCGAGGCGATTTGCTCCAGCCGTCCCAACGTACTCGTCGATGCCGTGTGTCAACAGGGACTGCGCTATTTGCATGACGGTCTTCTGCGCACCAAGAACGACCCGAACGACGAAGAGGCGCGGCTGAGCTGTCAATTGGGCTCTTGGCTGTCGGCGTTCGGGTTGCAGGCAAGGGTGCCGATGGGCGCGAGCCACGCCATCGGCCATGTGCTCGGGGGCACCTGCGACGTGCCGCACTATTTCTGCACGGCGGTGATGATGCCGAGCGTGCTACGTTACAACCGCCCGGCCACGGAGAGTGCTCAGAAATCCGTCGCGGCAGCGCTCGGCGCACCAGGGCAAGACGCCAGTGAGGCTTTCGCAGAATTCATTGCTGAACTCGGCCTGCCCAGAAGGCTCGGCGATGTCGGCGTTGCCGAAGATCGGTTCGAACTGATCGGCAAGAACGCAATGCTGTCAATCTTTACGCGGGCGAACCCGCAGCCGATCCGTGAGCCCGGCGACATCGTCCGCATACTGAAATTGGCTGCCTGAAGAGGCAGTTTCAAGACGAGCTGCCTGAAGAGGCAGTTTCAAGACGACCAGACAATAAGCCTCGCCGCCTGCACGCGCGGCGTGCAAATAACGGAGGAGCGCACGATGTTTCGGAGCATCCGACTGGCCTTTGCACTCTCAATGGCGATGTCCGTGCCTTGCTGGGCGGGCGATACGCCTGGCATCACAGCGACAGAGATCAAAATCGGGGGCATATTCCCGTCAAGTGGACCGGCCTCCTCAATCGGCCAGGTCGGGCAGGGCGTGCGCGCCTATGTGCAATCGATCAACGATCGCGGAGGCATCAACGGACGCAAGATCAACTATGTCATGCTCGACGATGCGTATAGCCCGCCGAAGGCATTTGAGCATGCGCGGAGGCTCGTGGAGAGCGACGAGATCGCCTTCATGTTCAGTCAGCTCGGCACGGCGGGCAACTCGGCCGTGGCAAAATATCTTGCTGCGAAACGGGTGCCGACGATCGCGATCGTCACCGGCGCGAGCAAATTCACCAGCGTCAAGGATTATCCGCTCACTACGACTGGCCTTGTCAGCTATGACACCGAGGGCAAGATCTACGCAAAATATCTGATGCGCGCCTTGCCCACGGCGAAATACGCCATCCTGTTCCAGAACGACGATCTTGGCCGTGACTACGTCAACGCCTTCAAGGCCATACCGGGCGCTGATTTCGACAAGCGCGTGGTGACCGCCAGTTACGAGGTGACAGAACCGACCGTCGATTCGCAGGTGGTCGCGCTGAAGAGCACAGGCGCGCAGGCGCTGTTCATCGCGGGTACGCCGAAATTTGCTGCGCAGGCTATTCGGCGTGCGGCCGAGAGCGGTTGGAAACCAATGGTCTTGATCGACTTCCCGTCGTCAACGATCGCCGGTACCCTGAAGCCGGCGGGATTGGAGAACTCCGTCGGCGTGATCGTCGGTACCCCGAACAAGGATCCAAGCGACCAGAAATGGGCGGATGACGCGGGAATCAAGGCCTATCGCGCCTTCTTCGAGCGATACCTGGCCGGCTCCGACATCACCAATACCAGCTATCTGACCGGATACCAGCAGGGCGTGGTGCTGGAGCAGATCCTCAAACAATGCGGCGACGACCTTTCGCGCGAAAACATCATCAAGCAGGCGAAGTCGCTGAAGAACTTCGTACTGCCGACAGCGCTGCCCGGCGTTCGGATCAACACCAGCGCGAGCAATAACATGATCTGGACGCAGCTGCAGCTCCAGCGATGGACGGGGAGCGGCTGGGAACAGTTCGGTGAGATTCTCGATGCGAGCTCGGAGTAGTCAGCGGTCCTGACGTTCGTCGTCCGGTGGGCACAAGGGTTATCAGGAGCATCCACGATGGCTGACTTGCGAATATTCTCATACCTGCCGAACCCGCGTGTATGGAAAGCGACCATCGCCGCCCGGTTCTGCGGAGTGAACGTTGAAATCAGAGGGGCATCCGGCAAGGAGCTGAGGGACTGGCTGTGGGACTATGATGCGCGTCCGCTGGCGGACTACGAGCGTCAATCGCTTTCATCCCTTGCACGAACGGGGCGGGTCGGGCTGACCGGCGCGCAGCTCTTCAAGACCGACGCTTTCCTGGAAGCGCAGCCATTCGGCAACGTGCCCGCAGCTTTTGGGCCTGATGGAAAGATCGGAATCTTCGAGTCGAACAGCATCATGCGGGCGGTGGCGCGCCTGGGCGAAGCGACATTCCCGCTCTACGGGCACGATGCCTATGAAGCCTCCAGGATCGACAGCTTTCTGGATGTCAGCCTCGTCTTCGCGAGGGATGTGCAGATCTACCTCCTTGCGCTGTCGGGTGGCACGGTCGATGCGGCGATTCACGCGCGGGCCAAAGAAGCATTCGCGATCTATGCCTCGGGGCTTGAGCAGGCGTTGTCTCCGCGGCGGGAAACGCTTGTCGGAGACTGTATCTCGCTGGCCGACATTTGCTTTGCCGCCGAGCTTGCGCTGTTCATGAACGAGCATGCGCGGGCCGAGCAACTGGGAGAGCGAGGGCTGGACAGGATCCTGCATACGGGGGTCCACAACGACTACCCGCTGGTGTTCGCGCATTTTGCCCGGCTTGTCGATCGCGAGCACTTCAGGCCGGACCTCAAGCCATATGTCGAAAAATTGCTGTCGAAGGCGGCGGTTTGACCATTACGGCCGGAGCCCTCAACGGAAAGGATTGATCGCATGACCACGCCTGTCTGCCTGATTTCCGGCGTCGGACCCGGCACGGGATCGGCGCTCGCCGGGAGATTCTCCGAGGGCGGCTATCGCGTTGGCCTTCTCGCCAGAAACGAGGAGCGTCTCGCCGCTCTCGAGAAGGAACTGCCGAACGCGAGGGGATATCGATGCGACGTGTCGGATCCTGCGCAGGTCGAAGTGGCGGCATCCGCCGTCGAGCGCGATCTCGGCAATCCCGGTGTCGTCATCCACAATGCTGTTGGCGGCGCATTCGGCACATTTCGGGAGATCGATCCGGAAATTCTCAACCGCAACTTTCAGGTCAACACGATGGGGCTGTTATACTTGGCGAGGCGCTTTGCCCCTGCGATGGTCAGCTCCAGCAAGGGCGCCATCGTTGCCACCGGCAATACATCGGCATTGCGGGGCAAGCCTGGTTTCGCCGGCTTTGCGCCGACCAAGGCGGCGCAGCGGATCCTGGCCGAGGCGATCGCACGCGAACTCGGGCCGCAAGGCGTGCATGTCGCCTATGTCGTGGTCGACGCCGTGATCGACCTGGAATGGACGAGGAAGCGCTACCCGGAACGGCCGGACGACTTCTTCATCAAGCCGCGGGCGATCGCGGACGAGATCTGGCATGTCGTTCACCAGGATTGCAGCGCGTGGTCGTTCAACGTTGAGCTGCGGCCAATAGAGAGAACTGGTAGGCGCAGCGTAGCGACAAGGCGATCCGCAAGAGTGGCGCGGCAGCCGGTCAATTCGAACAGAACCCAGAGGAGACGTTTCATTGTGTTGAGGAAGGGAGTAATCTGTCGCGGTGCCCAGCTGCAGGTCTCCGCGATAAAGTCGGCGAAGGCGCGCGATCTTGCGGTTTTCGGCGATAGGATCTGGCGCGTTCGCGCCGGCGTTTGGTAGTTTGACAGCAAAACTTGCAGCCAGCGGCTACGAGCGTCGATCGCGCTCAGCAAGTGGAACGGGGCGCGCCCCGAACGCGCCTCGCACTCGGTTCAGAATAGTCTAAAGGAGGTCGTCATGGCTTTCGAGGTCACGATCAACGGAGATCGTCATTCCGTCGACGTAGACGGAGATACACCGCTTCTCTGGGTGTTGCGGGACGTGCTCGGCATGACCGGCACTAAATTCGGCTGCGGCATGGCGCTGTGCGGCGCTTGCACTGTGCATATCAACGGCGAGGCCGTCCGTTCGTGTATCACGTCGATCGATAGCATCGGCGACTCGAAGATCACCACCATTGAGGCGGTCGGCAAGACTCCGGCGGGTCAGAAAATCCAGGCTGCCTGGCTCGATGGCGAAGTACCGCAATGCGGTTACTGCCAGTCCGGTCAGATCATGTCGGCGTCTGCATTGCTTGCGAGCAATCCGCATCCGACGGAGTTCGATATCGATGATGCGATGTCGGGCAATATCTGTCGCTGTGGAACCTATGTGCGTATCCGCGAAGCGATCAAACAAGCCGCGCAATCGGGAGACTGATCATGACGCTCGCACACATCGATTCCGACCGAACCCAAGGTGATCTGTCGCGGCGCGGCTTTCTTCGCGCGGGCGCCGCAGTGAGCGGCGGCTTCCTGCTCAGCCTGAACTTGCCGTTCGCAAGTCGCGAGAGCGAGGCGGCGAGCGCCGACGGTTTCGAGCCGAATGCGTTTATCCGGATTGGCGGCGACGGGCAGATTATCTTGACCATGCCCTATGTGGAGATGGGGCAGGGCACCTACACCTCGATCCCGATGTTGATCGCCGAGGAGCTCGAGGTCGGCCTGAACCAGGTGCGCCTGGAGCATGCCCCGCCGAATGAAAAGCTCTACATGAACCCGCTGCTCGGTGTGCAGGCGACCGGCAACTCGAATGCGATACGAGGCGCCTGGGAGCCCCTGCGCAAGGCCGGCGCGACCGCGAGGACAATGCTCATCGCGGCCGCGGCAAAGCGCTGGAACGTCGATCCGGAATCCTGCCGGGCGGAAAACGGTGAGGTGCACCATCAGGCGTCGGGACGCAGCCTCGGCTACGGCGCGCTTGCTGCCGACGCGGCGCGCCTGCCGGTGCCTGAGACTGTGACGCTGAAGAAGCCGGCGGATTTCAAGCTGATCGGCACGCCGGCGAAGCGGCTCGATACGCCCGCCAAGATCAATGGCTCCGCGGTTTATGGGATTGACGTTCGGCCGCCCGGGGTGAAGATCGCGACGCTGGCCCAATCGCCCGTGTTTGGCGGGCGGGTGAAGCGCGTGGATGATGCTGCAGCCAAGGCCATCAACGGCGTCCATCAGATCGTCCAGCTCGACGACGCCGTTGCGGTCGTAGCTGATCATATGGGCGCTGCGAAGAAAGGCTTGGCGGCGCTCAAGATCGAGTGGGATGACGGTTCACACGTCAACCTCTCGACCGGTGACATTGCGCGCGAACTCGAAAGTGCCACGACGAAGCCAGGCATGGTGGCGCAGTCCATCGGTGACACTGACAAGGCCATCGCGGGCGCGGCCACCAAGGTCGAGGCGATCTATCAGATGCCGTTCCTGGCGCACGCCACAATGGAGCCGATGAATTGCACGGTTCATTTTCGCAAGGATGAATGCGAAATCTGGATCGGGAGCCAGGCTGTTGCGCGTGTTCGGGCGATGGCCGCGAAGGCCGCAGACCTGCCGCCAGAGAAGATCATCGTCCATAATCACCTGATCGGCGGCGGCTTTGGCCGGCGGCTGGAAGCCGACGGTGCCGTCCGCGCCGTCGAGATCGCCAAGCAGGTCGATGGCCCGGTGAAGGTCGTGTGGACCCGCGAGGAGGACATCCAGCACGATGCTTACCGCCCTTACTGGTTCGACCGCATCTCCGCAGGGCTCGACGAGCAGGGCAGGCCAGTCGCCTGGAACCACCGCTTTGCGGGCTCGTCCGTGATTGCGCGGTGGCTGCCGCCGGGCTTCAAGGATGGGCTTGATCCCGACTCGACGGAAGGCGCGATTGATCTGGTCTATGACCTGCCGAACTTCCACGTCGAATATGCGCGCGTGGAGCCGCCAGGGATCACAACCGGATTCTGGCGCAGCGTCGGTCCGTCGCACAATGTGTTCGTGACCGAAAGCTTTATCGACGAGTTGGCTGCCGCAGCGAAACAGGATGCGGTCGCCTATCGCCGCGCGCTGCTCGATAGGTCGCCGCGTGCGAAGGCGGTGCTTGACCTTGCTGCGGAAAAGGCCGGCTGGGGACAGGTCTTGCCCAAGGGAAGCGGCCGTGGCTTCTCACTTCAGTTTGTGTTCGGGAGCTACATGGCTCAGGTTGCCGAGGTCGAGGTGTCGAAGGAGGGCGCCGTCCGCGTTCGCCGCGTGGTCTGTGCTATGGATTGCGGTACCGTCGTCAACCCCGACACAGTGCAGGCGCAGATCCAGAGCGGAATCATCTTTGGCGCCACGGCGGCGCTCTATGGCGAGATCACGCTCAAAGGCGGCCGTGTCGAACAGACCAACTTCGATACGTACCAGATGCTGCGCATGAACGAGGCGCCGGCGATCGAGGTTCATATCGTCAGGAGCTCGGAGCCGCCGGGCGGGATGGGCGAGACGGGGACCTCGGCGGTCGTCCCGGCGATTGCCAATGCGGTCTATGCTGCGACGGGCAAACGGCTACGCAAGATGCCGATCGATCCCGCGCTATTGAAGCAAACGTGAGGTCCTGATGAACCCGCTACTCGGCCGTGTCCTCGATGCGCCCCGAGTGGCAACGGCGCGCGTCGATTCAAGGCTGCCCGCCTAGGATCAGCACTGTGCCTGCTTGGCGCAACGCTCAATGGGCGCCATCGGTCGGGCCCGCCTTTACCTTGCGCGTCAGCAAAATGGCGACCGCGGCCAGGATCAGCACAACACCGATCACCGCAAATGCATCGCTGAAACCCATCACCAGCGCCTGGCGCTTGACCGTGTTGCCAAGCGCGACAACGGCTTGCTGCCGCGCGCCGGTCGGGTCGGGAATGCCATGCGCCATGAAATAATCCGTGAGCTGGGTGATGCGCTCGCGGACCTGCTCGCGGCCGAGATTGACGGATTGACCAATGATGTTGGAATGAAACTGTTCGCGCTTGGTGACGATGGTCGCAAGCACCGCGGTGCCGATCGCGCCGCCGAGGTTGCGCATCATGTTGGAAATGCCGGACGCCGCCGCGGCATCCTGCGGCGCGACGCTGCCGAGGCTCAGTGAGGAGAGCGGCGCCAACGTCAGCGCCTGACCAACCGCGCGGACGATATTCGGAATGAAGAACTGTTCGCCGGAATAGTCGAGCGACATCTCGATGTTCATGAAGGAGCTCGCGGCGAACAAGACCAGGCCGATCGCCGCAATGTGGCGAGCATCGAACCGCTGCATCAGTTTCGGCACCAGCGGGATCAGAAGAAGCTGCGGCAAGCCCGTCCATGCCAGCACGTTGCCGATCTGCTCGGCGTTGTAGCGCTGGACCTGGCCGAGATAGGCGGGCAACAGGTAGACCGAACCGAACAAGGCGAAGCCGAGAAAGACCGCGGCAATCGTGCCGACCCCGAAATTCCACTGCTTCAATAGCCGCAGGCGCAACAGCGGCTTGTCCACGACCAGCTCGTTGTAGACGAACAGCGAAAGGCTGATTGCGGCGATAATCGCAAGCCGCACGATGAAAGGAGAGCCGAACCAGTCATCTTTGTTACCTTCTTCGAGCACCGCCTGTAGCGAAGCCAGGCCGACCGCCATGGTGGCAATGCCGAACCAGTCGCCTTCGCGCAGCAGCTTGAGCTGCAGCGGCCGCCGCTCCAACGTGACGAAGAGAGTAGTGACCATGACTGCAGTCGGCACGACGTTCACGAAGAAGATGGTCTGCCAGCCGTAGTTCTCGGTGAGATAGCCGCCGATCGTTGGGCCGATGGCCGGCGCGAAAGTGACGGCGAGCGAGAACATCGCAAGGCCGACCGGCTGCTGCGGTTTCGGCAGTTTGGTGAAGACGAGCGTAAAGGCCATCGGGATCAGCACGCCGCCAAAGAAACCCTGAAAGCCGCGGAGCAGGATCATAGAGGGGAGGTCGGTGGCAAACGCACAGGCTACCGAGAAGGCGGCGAACAGACTGGCGTGGCTAAGAATGATATTGCGGAACGAAAACACCCGGCTGAGATAGTCGGTGAGGGGAATGACGATGATCTCGCCGATCAGATAGGACGTCGAAATCCAGGAGCCATTATCGACTCCGGTCCCAATCCCTCCCTCGATGTTGAGCAGCGAGGCGTTGGTGATCTGGATGTTGAGAATCGCCATGAAGGCGCCAATCATGGCGGCCGTAACGGAAATCCACACCGCGGCGCTGGTGCGGGGCGCAGCGGAGGGGAGCGCGCGGGGCGACGGCGAGGCGCTGGAAAGGGCGAGGTCGGTCATGGCATCACCTCGTCGAACCGAGGAAGGCGACGCTTGATTTGGCGGCGCGGGTCGCCAATTGGTTTCCGCGCGTCCTGGTTTGAATGGTCGGGATCACGGACATGCCCGGGCGCAGCTCGATTGAGGCCTCGCCATCGAGCGCAATCTTTACGGGAATGCGCTGGACCACCTTGGTGAAGTTGCCGGTTGCATTGTCCGGCGGCAGCAATGCAAATTCCTGCCCGCTCGCCGGCGCGAGGCTATCGACGTGCCCGTGGACAACGTTGCCGGGAAACATGTCGACATCGATGTCGACGCGCTGCCCAACCTGCACATGGGTGAGCTGGGTCTCCTTGTAGTTGGCGATCACGTAGGCGCCGGCACTCGGCACCAGTGACATCAGCAGCGTACCGGCCTGCACGAACTGGCCTGCCCGCAGCGTGCGGTTGCCAACGACGCCCTCGATTGGCGCGAGGATTGTCGTGTACCCGAGATTGAGCTCCGCCTGCCGCTCGATGGCTACGGCGCGGGTCGAAGCGGCGGCGGCTTGCGCGATCTCGGCCTTCAACAGCGCGAGTTGCTTCTGAGCGGAAGCAAGATTCGCCTTGTCCCGCTCGATCGCGGCCAGCGCACCCGCATCGCGCGATTGCGCGGCCTGCGCATTCTGCACGCTGCCAAACCCTGTCTTGGCGAGATCGGTGTAGCGCTTGTTCTCCTGGCTCGCGAAGGTCTCCGCAGCCGTGTCGACATCGAGAGTCGCAGTTGCTGCGGCGATCACCGCCTGCTGTACCTCGAGCTGCGCCCGCTTGCTGGCAAGCGCCGCATCCGCCGCAGCCACATCGGCTCTCGCCTGGTCGAGCGCCACCTTGAAATCGCGATCGTCGATGCGAGCCAGCACCTGGCCAGCCTTGACCTGCTCGTTGTCGCCGACCAGCACCTCGCTGATGTAGCCTGAAACCTTGGGCGCTACGGTCGTGTTGTCGGCCTTTACATACGCATCGTCGGTCGACACGAGGTAGCGCCCGACAGTCCAGTACTCCCAGCCGTACCAGGAAGCGCCGGCCAGCAACGCCACCGCCGCGCTTGCCATCAAGAGGCGCCGCACGAGCCTCGTTCGGGGGGTGGGAGGCGTTGGAGAAGGCATCGTCTCGATCACGGTTGCGCGATCCATGGCTGGGCGCAATTCCTGGACGTTGGCCGGCTGCGAATGCTCGGTTTCGATCACGCTGACTTGGGTCATGGCGGGCTCCTGTGAGCTAACCCTCTGACCGTCCTACCGGATTCGAAACGCGCTCCAGCCGGATCGGCACTGAATTAGGAAACTTGACGTTTTCCAAAATAGTCCATATCTTGGATCTGTCAATGGAATGACAGGCATCATGTAAAAACATGGCTGAGGACCCGACCGAGCGCTCCGAGCAGGCGACAAAGCAGCATCCGCGGCGCGGCCGGGGACGGCCGCGGCTGCGATCCGACGACGAGACGCGTGCCATCATCATCACTGCCGCGCGTCAGGAATTCGCCATCAGCGGCTTTGCGCTGTCCAATATGGAGAGCGTAGCGCGTCGCGCCGGCATTTCGACGAAGACGCTCTATCGACTGATTCCGAACAAGGCTGCGCTGTTTGAGGCGATGATCACAGATCGCCTGGACGGCTTCGCCGCCGGGGTGCGGCTAAGGGCCTGCGAGGACAGCGATATCGAAACCGCCTTGCAGGACGCGCTGCTCGCCTGCGCCGAGCTTGTGCTCAACCCTGACGTGATCGCGCTGCAACGCATGGTGCTGGCCGAAAGCGACAAATTCCCTGAGATCGCGCAGACCTTCTATACGAAAGCGATGCGGCGAACCGTGTGGACGCTGGCTCAATGGCTCCGGGCCGAGAAGGAGCGCGGACTGATTGCGATCGAGGATCCAGAGGAGGTCGCCGGCATCCTCTTGGGCATGCTGACGTTCGAACCGCAGCGCGCGGTGATGTTCGGCGGGAAGGCTTTGCCGACACGAAAGAAGCTCGAGCAACGCGCGCTCACATGCACAGCGTTGTTCCTGAACGGCGCGCGAGTGTCTCTCGGCCGCTGAGCTTGGCAGGTCCCTTCAGTTGAATTGAGGGTGCCGTCGGTCAGAGTGCGCTGAGGTCGTCCGGCACTTCGCCGAACTTCCGGTTGGCGTCGCCGAAGTCGCCGCTCGACGGGTCTCCCGTCCGCGAAAAGGCGAGGGCGCCGACGTGCCCCGACTTGCGCGAGAGCGCTTCGGCGCGCATCACCGCGGCGTTGGCGCTCAAACACTCGGCGGCTTCGCCGGCCGCGAAGCCGTCGTCCGCCATGACGAAGGGAAGCGCGACGTAGTAGGTGACCTCGCTCATCTCACTCGTCCCTTCGGACTGCGCCGTCCTCGCCGACACGGGAAATCAGCGGGACCTTGACGGCTTCTTCGAGAGTGGCCGCGGTTGCGCCTTGGACGATGATCCTGTCGAGGTCGCCTTGCGACAGCGTCTGAAGTCGGTCGTTCAGCGCAGTCGGCAGCCGGCCGAAGCGGGCGTGCAGCACCATCATGATGTTTTCGATGGTGCAGTCCTTGTCCTCGCGACCACCAACCGACGCGAGGCTCTGGACCCGGCGGTCTTGCGGAAGGGGCGGTTCGATCATTCCGTCTTGGTCGACTACCCGGCCGAGGCGGAGGTCGAACTGGCGTTGCGGGGAATGCTGACGGATCGGCCGCACGATCCCTTGGATCTCTCTAGGCCAGCCCGATTGCTCGCCGGTCGCCCCATGAGTGATGCCGCCTGGGTGGTGAACGAAGCTGCGCGGCTCACGGCTCGGTCAAAGGGCGACGAGATAACCGAACAAAATCTGAATGAGGCGTTGAGACGCTTGGAAACGATAAACCGGATTCCGGGTACTAGCTGACTTTCGCCATCGTAGTCAGCCGTCCGTCGTTGCCGATTTCGCAGTAGATCGTCGCGCTTCCGACTATGATGAAGACAATCGGATTTGGCTGAGGACGAGGACGACCTACAACAATCGCGCTTCGGCGCTACGCATGGAGGCGAAGGTGGGGAGGGCGGTCTGATCCGTAAAATCACGTCCATGATGGTCCTTATGTGGAACGCATCAAGATGTTGATGGCTGATGTTTTCCGACTGCCAGAACTTGACTTGTTGCGAGCCGCACATGCTCCTCAGTAGGCTTCAACCTACGGTAGGGCGGCCTTGCCATGAGCGATGAGGTGGTGGTTGAGAATTCCCCTTTAAGGGGTCGCAACATCTTGATTTTCTCCGATGGCACGGGGCAAGCCGGTGGCTTGCGGCCGGACGAAAACCGATCCAACATCTATAAGCTATACCGAGCGACCCGATGCGGCCCGGACACGGAAATTGATCCCGCGATCCAGCTTTCGTTCTACGACGCTGGCCTGGGCTCGCAGCCCCCCGCCGGGGCGCTGTTTGTCACGCGAGCCTACCGCTGGCTCCATAACCTTGCGAGCCAGGCGACCGGGCTCGGCATCACCTCGAACATCATCGATTGCTATGCCGCCATCATCCGCTTGTGGAGGCCGGGAGACCGGATATTCCTCTTCGGCTTTAGTCGGGGCGCGTACACCGTTCGATGTCTGGCCGCAGTGATCGGACTCTGCGGCGTGCCGACTAGAATGCCTGATGGCTCACCGCTTCGACGCGACGTGGGAACGACGACCAAAATCGCTCGGGAGGCTGTCAGGAGGGTCTACCAGCACGTCAGTTCGCCCAAAGACACAGCCTTCCTGGCTCAGCGTGTCGCGCTCGCAGAGCGCTTCCGACGGCGGTATAGGAGCGAGCAGGGCGATGGACCCAACGCAATTCCGTTCTTTATTGGAGTGTTCGACACCGTCGCGGCCTTGGGCAGCTACCTGCTAACAACCGCGCTGCTGGCTTCTGCCGTGGTCCTCATCCTCGCGGCTAGCTACGCGCAGTCATTCTTCTTGTTTCCGTTCCTGCCGACCTTCTTGTGGTCGATCGGGATCGCGGGTGGCGCCGCGCTGATCAGCTACATCGCAACGCACGTGAAATACGCGATCGGCCTGAAGGACCACCCATTCCTCAGTACGCTGCATCTCGCGGCGCCTAAGATGCAATTCTACGATCTGCACCTGAACAACGGCGTCTGGTATGCGCGCCACGCGATGTCGATCGACGAGAACCGCGCGGACTTCGCCAGGGTACCGTGGGGAGGGGTGCACAATAAGGGTCCCCAGCGTCCAGATGAATACCCTGACTGGCTGCAGCAAATCTGGTTCGCCGGCAATCACAGCGACGTCGGCGGCAGCTATCCGGAGAACGAGGCTCGCCTATCAGATATCGCACTCGGATGGATGGTCCATGCCGCGAAGACCCTGCCGGACGAAACGACCTCGGACGGTTACGGGATCAAGGTCGACGAGCGCTACCTAAAGCTCAATCCGGATCCACTCGGACCCCAGCACGACGAGCGCGAGCCTGGATGGTTCGGCGGTCGGTTCAAATGGGCTGAAGGCCTACGGGAGATCCAGCCCGAAGCGATCTTGCATTCCAGCGTCCTCAAACGGTTCGCAGCGGAAGCTGGCGTGCAGCACTACTACGAGATCGCGCCATATCGGCCCAGGAACCTCAGCGGGCACCTCAAGCTGACGGCCTATTACACCGCGCCGCCGCCGTCGGAGGAGCCGCATTAGCGGCGGCGTGGTCCTCGCTCGTTCGACGGCGGAGGGGGACTCATTCTTATCTGCAATGGACTCATTTTCCGCTGCAATACGCACAAATGAAGGTGCGCCGGGCCCGCGCGTAACATTGATCCACCAGCAAAGGATTCCACCGGCCTCCCATACCTTGGACATGCATGGGTGAAACCGCTTCCCGCGAGCACGTCGCCGTGTTTCCGCACCGGAGATCACTTGCCGCCCGTCTACAGACGAAGGTGCCTGGTACGCTGTAGCGGGCAGGGCCGTCGGAGGGGGGTCTCGAGGCTGCTGGCGGTGGAGAATCGGCGTTTGGTTGAGACCTCCAAACCAGAACCTCGCCGCCGTGCCGTGGATCAACGGCCACAGGCCGTCGGCGCACTCCGACGCCACGGTAGCGAGCTGAGGCGGATTTTGATTCATCCAAACCCAGCTAATCCCTAAGCGCTATATCGATGCCGTCGAGCACAGCCTTCCATCATCATCAATGAGAACGTTTGGCCGCGCTACTTCGATTAGAGCCCTAAGAGTATGAGAGAACCAGCTGATCTTGTCAGCGTTTAGGGGTATCGCGTGGACTCGATTAATATAAGTCACAGCTCTTGCGAGAAGTGCGAGATCGAGATTCGGAGACCCGCCGATCTCGGCAATGGCGATTTTGTAAAATTCGTCCGCAGTTCCGTTCAGCTCAACCGGAGCTCCCAGCCTTCTTATGCTGAGCGCAAGCTGAAAACATGCATGGCGAAGCTCGTCATTCTCATCAGCGATCTTCATTAGGCCGACCGGTACGCTGTCCAGCCGGCGGACAGTAATGGAGCCCCGCAGGCCAATCGGGGGAAAGTAGGGCTGCTTGGGTGCTTCCCGACACGGCCTCGGACTCAGATTCCAAAGGCCAGACTCAAGATAGCCGAGATCAGACTCACTTTCGATCTGAAGGCACACCTCGATCAGAACAGCAGTTATGTTTGCTGACACAGTTTTGGAGAGGACGGGCTTCCGGTACCCGATGAGGGCAGCGTGAGGACGGGCTTCCGGTACCCGATGAGGGCAGCGTGCCTCGCACGGAGCGCTACAGCGCGGGCTTCCGGTCAGTGCCAAAATCGAGTCCAGCCAGTGCCAAAATCCAGCGTGGAGCACGATTCCGCAGACGGGATCCACCGCGGTACCAGCGGCAGCATCATGGTGGTGATGGGCGTGTCCGGAGTGGTCGGCGGCTGCCGAACGCGCTGCAGCAGCAGCTTCCGCAGCTCTCCCCCGACATTTGGCTGTGCTGCGCGTCCATCTGCGACTCCATCTTGCGGAAGATACCCTATCGACGTGCGCTCGCGCGACCAGCTTCAGGCCGAGGTGCTGGCCGTCGACGCTGCCATCCAGCAGCAGGAAGCTGAGGTGCAGCGGATCCAGGCTGCTCTGGACTTCTCCAAGACCGAGTTTCAACGGGCGTAGGCGCTGTTGCGGACGCAGTCCGCCTCGGCGCAGGCCTTCGACAAGGCGAAATTCGAGGTGGCGACGAGCGAGGCCAATTTGGCGAGCGCCAAGGCCCAGGTCGAGATGCGTCGCGCGGTGCGTACCAACCTGGCTGCTCGATTGATGGACCCGGCCAACGCGGCTCCCTCTGCGCACGTCAACGGGAATTGAAAACGAAGCCAGACGGTTCGCTTCCAGGCAGGCGTGGCGAGACGCTGGACATATGACATTGAACCCGTTGGCCAAATCTATATTTTCCAAGCAGGAGATTTATCATTTTGAAGTCGACCCGCGAAAGTCCAAACATACCGGTACAGCCGAACGTCAGGCGGCGTGCGGTCTTGGAAACGGCACGGAAGCTTGGTCTGCTCGGTGGCGAAAACCGTCGGATCGGCGGCCGCGTTTGCCAAGATCTGGTGGCAGCTGCGAAGAAAAAAACCGGCATATCGTCCGACACCGAGCTTATCGAGTACGCGCTGGCGGAGGTAGCGCTCGAAGACGACTTCGGCACGAGACTCATCCGTCGCAAAGGCCAGGTCACGAAAGACGTCGACCTTGAGTTTTGATCTGCTCCGTGCGCTGCAGCGGCATCGACCGCGATTCACCGCCGCCATGCGAGTTGTGCAGCGTGGACGTTCTGCGGACGCCCACTTCCAGGGGAGGAGTTCGTGAATGCGTCTGGCAGAGTGATCCCGGGCTAGGACATCGGCGAGCGTGCCGAGGGTGCAGACTCGAATCCAGCCAGAATGACTCACATCCAATCCAAGTCGACAAATCTCCTCCGGATGGTCGAATCAGATTTCGCGTAAGCAGGCATCTCCGAAGAAGTGTCCGCCCTTTGCGTGCGCATCCGGTAAAGACCCTGGCCAGATCTGGTTTAGTCTGGGCTTGCCGCAAGATGGTTCCCTGGGAGTCCAGGTTGCGTCAATCCGAGCCGGATAGCTGTGATCGTGTCTCCATCGGAAGTCCTTCGAGGTGATCCCGCAAGCTCGTTCTTGACCCCGTGGGTTCGGCATTTTTCATCAGGCCGGGAAAGATTGACGCCCTCTGGGCCATAATGACGTTGAACCCGTCGGCCAAATCTCTATTTTCCAAGCAGGAGATCTATCATTTTGAAGTCGACCCGCGACAGTCCAAACATACCGGTACAGCCGAACGTCAGACGGCGTGCGATCTTGGAAACGGCACGGAAACTTGGTCTGCTCGGTGGCGAAAATCGTCGGATCGGCGGTCGCGTTTGCCAAGATCTGGTGGCAGCTGCAAAGAAAAAATCCGGCATATCGTCCGACACCGAGCTTATCGAGTACGCGCTGGCGGAGTTGGCGCGCGAAGACGACTTCGGCACGAGACTCATCCGTCGCAAAGGCGAGGTCGCGAAAGACGTCGATCTTGAATTTTGATCTGCTGCGGCGGATCAAGCCGCATTGCACTGCGACCGCGATTTACCGCCGCCATGCGAGTCGCGGAAACGACACGTCTCTGAAAGCTTGCTTGAAGTATTGCAATGGTGGCAGCAAATGTCGGTTGAAAATCCTTCAACACATCATACAGTCGGGACCCAGCTCTCGGACAAGAAGTTCACTCGCACTCGATCCTGGGCAGGCTCGATCCTGCTTTCACCAGTGCGTTGTTAAGGGCCTTCTCAATATCCGCGAAGCTGGAATTCTTCAGCGATGGCGCATCGCTTTCGCCGAGGTACAGCTTTTTGGGAGCGCCGCAGACGGTAAGATCGTCCAGCTTTGCCGCCGGTCGCAGTTGCTTCATCAAGTCTGGATCGCCGTAGAGCGGCTCTCCTCCGACGACCACCAGAAGGATGTCTGCCGGCGTTGCCTTGACGACCGGGTCGAGCACAGGATTGCGAGCATTCGGATCGGCTTTGGCTTTCACAACTACGAAATCCGCCTTTTTGCCGGCGGTCAGGTCTCCGATGCTCGCGTCGACCCGAACCATCTGCGCGGGAATGGAAGTAGCCATCTTGATCAGATCCGCCGAATCTATCGACGGGGACCGTCTGGATGCGTAGCCGATCTCCTGCAGCATCCCCGCGCTTCCTGACGGACTCCAGTCGGGCGCGATAGCCACGGGCACGCCAGCAAGATGTGCGGCCGCAACGTTTGTTGTCGAACCATAAAGCTCGTCATTGCTCCGCGGCGACCAGACGAGTCCGGATCCGCTCGTTTTCATCGAACCGAAGTCTGCGTCGCGCAATGCGGTGCCGTGGACAAGCACTACCCCTGGGCGGAGCAGATGCGCGCGATCTACCATCGTGAATTCGCGATGGGCGCTGGAATCGGTCGTGGCTCCTTCCGACAAGTGAACGACGAGACCGCGCAAAGTGCCGAGGCCGAGCTCGCAGAGCAGGTAGTCCAGCCGGGCGTGGGGCATCTCCAAGGGAAAGACTTCGTTATCGACAACATCCAGAATCGGCTGTGCTTTGCCGCATCCATCGTTGTCGTCCGGATTCTTCCGATCCAAGCCGGAGGCAAGATCAAGGTTGCGAACAAGGCCCTTTGCGCATTCCCCGTTATTCGGGTGATCCTTGGTGGGGTAAAGGCTTCCGATCGAGGAGGTCGCGCCACCAGCAAGCGCCTTTATCTCTGCATAGATTGCAGATTCGCACGCTGCTTCTGCCAATACGACGTTGTGTGGTGCCACCAGGAGCCGGTCATATTCTGCGGCATCCTGCCATTCATAGCGGCTCGCAAACTTCCGTCCAGGCAGCCATCGCGGCAGCACATTCCAGGTGAGATGATTGTGCAAGTCGACGAAGCCTGGAAGGATGACGGCATCCGCAGGCTTTATGGCTGTACCGGCCCCTGAGACGGAGCTTGTCGGACCGACCGCGCCGATGTTCTGGCCAGAAACGGCGAGCGCTCCGTCGGCCACGATGCCGGCCGGAGTAAGCACCGCGCCGGTAACGGTGAAATCCAGCGCTCTGGCTTGGCCTGCGAGCCACGCGGAGGCCAGCAATATCGACGCGCACTGAGCCGTGAAGCGGATGCCCTTCATCTGTCTCCCCCTGCCATGACTGTCTCATCTTATCGTTGTCGTGGCGGAAAACTAGCGTAAATCGCGAGAGTGCCTCGCGACACGATCAAGGCCTTCTACACGGAGGTACGTCGGGGAAAGGGCTCACCTCGAAGGCCTGAACCACGCTGGTGGCAGTCGCCTGGCAATTCACTCCTCGTGAGCATCCGCCTATCCAGCCCCTCGACCAGGAAGCGGTATCCGCCCTCAGCCAAGTACAGGATCTCGCGGGTCATCTCGGAATGGCGGGCGAGATCAAATCGGAACGGTGGGCGAGATCATTCCGGAATGGTGGGCGACATCGAGCGGAATCAGCAAGTTCTAACCATAGACCATGAAGCCAGAGTATTTCGCTCCACCAGTCCAGACATACTTGGCGCCGAGTCCAGCCTGGTTGGCGCTAGTCCAAACTTTCATGGCGTCCAACACTGCCATAGATGCCGGGTGGATTCATCATGTTTACCAGATGTGCGGGCCAGAACGGTGCGCGAGCCGCCCGCTGGCCAATTGTTTCTTGTGATCAGGACACGTCGTAACGTATTTAACACGTTAAAGCGTGTTTTGTTCGGGCGGGCGGGATGCATTCTCCTGCCGGATGAGGCGGCGTAATCCGGCACACACCAGGCGGTTGCTTGCGCGCAACCTTCGACGACTTCGTCTGGAGCGATCGTGGTCTCAATACGATCTCGCCGACGAGACGCGTTTGCGCCAGGCGCTGATCAGCGCCCTTGAGCTCGGGACCGCAAATCCGACCCTGGAATCTCTGGACAAGATCGCGTTCGCGCTCGGCGTGGATGTCGCTGCGCTGTTCGCCGCATCGCCCGCGAAGTCGCGCTAGGGATCGGCCTCCTCCCCCTCCCAGCTAAGCTGATGTGGAGGTGAGTGCCTTCGCCCGCGGGTTCTGCGACCGCGCTGGTCGTGACCGGCCGTTCGTAGTCTAAACTTGGCGCGATGCCGCGCGCTCGCGCTGCCTCGGCCGCGCCGTGCTCGGCGTCGCCGATCGCGTCGCTCCCCATTAGCGGCGTCGCACCGAGTCGCCCCTTAGGGAAGACGGCCAATCAGTCCGCAGGCACGGCCAATGATCGGTCCATCGCCCGCAGGAGCGAACACCGTTCGGACGCCGTTCCGCCCAAGCACGGCATAAAGCTTGCCCTGCAATGGCAATCTGGTTGCAATGTCGACCAAGATTCGATCACCTCGAGTGGATGTTGAAGTACTATCACCAGCGACGACGATAATCGCACTTGCCGGATCGCACGACCAAGCGTCATGCAGGTATTTCTCAGGAAACCACCAGGTGCGCTCGGGTTCTAAAGAGGATACGTCAATGGTCCCGCCATGCGATATCGCTCGGAATAGAGCTCCTGTCGCAAATTCGGGCACTACGTCTCCGATTGGAGGCAAGCTCTGCTTTTCTCCGCCTTTCGGCTTCGTCGGAACCGAAAATCGATTCGGTCGCCAGCAAAAGGCGGAGGGAAATTGCTTTTGAGCTGTGCCTTCGCTGACTGCGTGCAGCTCCATTAGCTGGTTCAGGAGAGCCTCAACTTCGGAAGGATATCCCGATGGTAGCTTCCCAGTGCGCAGCCATTCTTCGCGTACGCCGAAGGCATCGCCGTAAAATTTAGCCAAATCCGCAGATATTCGGTTCTGCCCCGATTCGTGCGCAGCCACGGTAGTGCGGGACAAGCCTAGGTACTCTGCAGCTTCCTTGACCGACCAAAACGCGGCTAAGCGACGAGCGGCACGCAGGCGTGCAAAGCTCCATTCCGCAGGATCGTTCTGCATGCTTTCTTCGACGTGCTTTGCGCGCGCCGCATACTTTGCCACCCTCCCTCTGTCCACCGGAGGACCGGCGCCGCGGTCCGCCCAGAGCCACTCGTAGTCGACGTTGAAGGCGTCCGCATATCGTCGAACTGCCTCCTCAGGCATCGTTCGCGTGCCCCCCTCGTGAGCCCGGTACGTCGCCAAAGACCATCCAAATAATGCCGCCGCCGCTCGGACCGACCGAAAGCCCGCGGCTCTCCTCGCAGCGTTCAGGCGGTGGGCTCGGGCCAAGTTGCCGCGGTAGGGTTGCCGCATCGGGTTGGTCTCGTTCAAGGATTAGAATAACGAACGAAGGATCGACTTGTCCAAGATCGTGTCCACGGCGTGGTCTAGCTAGTGCTTGAGGCTTCCGCTCGACGGGCCCGGCAAGTCAACTGGCGGTGTTTGGTAATGTCGGAGTTGGTAACCGAGCTTGCACGACGCGGGGCGTGGCCTCGACATCGTCCTAAGGAAAGCTCGCTGGTGATGGCGACAGTGCCCACTGCTTTCCCCAGGTGCCCGTCGGCGCGTCGGCCATGAAGCGCATACAGAAATCCTGCCCATGCCCTCCCTCCCTTTCTGCGGCCAGAGCAAGTCAGACGCCGCCACAAGACTATGAATTTTGGCGGATATTGCAGGGGCAGGCGCTAGTTCCGTCGAAGGCTGCGCATTCCAATTCATTCTCGTGCCTCCAGAGCCCGTCGGGAAACCGTTTGCGTAGACCAATTCGGAGATGGTCTAAGTAATTGAAACAAACTAAAAAATTGGCGTCTTCCGGTGCTGCCTCCATGCGAGCGGGAGTCGAAATGCGTTGATTTTCCTGCGTTTTCGAGCGGCTTCATGCGGTCTCTGCAGGCCGCGCGAGGGCCAATTCCGCCTCGTGTTGTCGGGAAACCGTCGGGGCGAGATTAAGCTTGGAGGTAATTAGGCACTACCTGTCGGACGCCCGTGTCGCCGCCGGCGACGTGCGCATCGTCTGGAATCGACGCGCAGCGGCAGGCCGCCGACGGCATGCATCGCTCGCAATCCGGAAGAACTGGCTGGATGACGGCGGACCTCGCCTTGCGAGGCGGGGCCCGTGGCTCCGGGTTTTATTCAATCCTGAGTTCACTCGGGCGGTTGGATTTGCCCGGTTGGGCGGTGCTAGCGACGGGAGCTGGCGCGGAGCCTTCGGCATAGCGCAGCGCCAGATCCCGGCGCGGATGGCAGGTGAAGACGACTCCATCCGTTCCATCCGTACTGCGCGTGTGGGCGTGCGCCCGCCCGTTCAGCCAGCAGCCGAGGGTTGAAACTCTCGATGAACGCGTTCTGCAGGGGCTCGATGATCAGCCGCTCTCGTTCCCGGCTCGCCCGAGTGCCCGAGAGCCAGGTGTCGGGCACCAGAGCCAGACGCGCGCGGGGGCCGTCGCGACCGCCGTCAGGACGGAAGGCGCCATCGTCGCCGAGCTGATCCGATGCAAAGTCGAGCGATCAGCGATCCTTGGTACCATCGACACCGTCATCGGCCCCCAGAACCTGATCCGGAACAGCGGAAGCGGTTTTGGCGGCGCTTCCTGGGTGACTGCTCGCATGCATTGGCGAAGGTCGGTGTCGTCTGGCGCATCGTCATGGGGCAACGGGCGATGTCTCGACGCGGGGCCTGCCGGATGCGCCCATCCCGAAGGATTCAGCCGCGCGGACCCGTCGGTGGACGGCCGCGGTCAGCGCTGCGAAGGCCGAAGAGGCGAGCGTCCCGCCTGAGCCGCTTGGTCGCGCCGCACGGGAGCCGGTCTTGGTGGCCATTGACGAACTTCAGCCCGTTGCGCGCGGCGAAGCGCCTCAGCCGGGGGCCGTCGACGTCGAGGCCGAAACGTTCGAACAGCCAGACACTCGCGTGCCCGGACGTCGCCTCGGGGTGGCTGCGCATCCATCGCAGCAGTTCGTTGCGGTACGGCTCGTTGTCGGGGCCGATCCATGCCGGGGCGAAATGGTGCCCGCGCTTGGCGGCGAACTTGCGCAGGTTCGTCACGCCGACGTTCCGGCCGAACCTCCGGCGAGACCAGGCGCGCGCGTCGTGGACGCTTGCCTCCGGGTGCTTGGACAGAAATCGCGCCAGCGCCTTGCGGTTGGCCGCGTCCGCCAGCGGGCTCTTGGTCGCAAAGCGCACCCCGTGCCGCCGCGCGAAGTTGCGCAGCCACCACTTGGTGACTTCGATGTGGAGCGTGTATGCGAGCCAATGCTTGGCATCGTCGGCCGTGAGCGAAGGATTCGCTCGGATATGGTCGAGCAGCACGGAGCGTGTCGGCTCCTGATCGACGATGACGCGGACCTGGGGGAAGCGATGCCTGTGACGGTCGGCGAAGGAATCGATGAGGTCGAAGCTGATCGTCCGACCCAGCCGCTCCGAGATCCATTTCCGCGTCAGCGCCCGGCTCGCGGTCGGATGGCCTTCCAGGAAGCCCAGCAAAAGGCCATCGGCCTCGGCGGCGAACGGATAACGCGGCGCGAACTTGAGCCCGTGCCGCGCCGCGAACCCATGGAAGCCGCTCCGGCTCGTCTCGAGCTTCAGTTCTTTCGATATCCAGGCGCGCACCTCGGTCGCGGTCTTCTCCGGGTGCGCGGCGACGTGGGCGATGATCGCGCCACGGTAGGGCTCACTTTCGGGCCCAGCTGGCCGGCCGTGGCACTCTTGGAGCTGCGCTGTGTTTCCGCCCGGCTTTCCCTTCGCGAACGTCAGACTGTGCCGCTGCGCGAACTCGTGAAAGCCGCCTGGACTCGTCTCGAGCTTCAATTCTTTCGATATCCAGGCGCGCACCTCGGTCGCGGTCTTCTCCGGATGGGCGGCGACGTGCGTCAGGATCGCGCTACGATTTGGCTCCTGCTCGGGGCCGCTCCAGCGGCGGGATCGCACCGGGGGCTTGGGGAACTTCAGGCCGTGACGCTTGGCGAAATCGCGCAAGCCGGCCACACTCGTCTTCAGCTTCAGCTCAGAGAGGACGAAGGCGCGGACCTCCGCGAAGGTCTTTTCCGGATGCGCGGCGACGTGGGCGAGAATGGCGCCTTTATAGGGTTCACGCTCGGGTCCGTGACCGGACTCGTCCACGCGAGCCATTGCGATCTTCGTCGCGAGCCTCATGCCGTTCGCCCTGGCGAAACCCGGCAGTGAGACGGCCTTCACCTCGATATGGTGCTCGCTGCGCAGCCATGCCGCAACATCATCCGCGGTGGCTTCGGGGTGATCGGGGATGTAGGCGAGCAGCAGCGAACGCGCCGGCTCGCTGCTCGGACCGTCGCGCATCGGAGCGAACCGGATGCCGTGCTTGGCTGCGAAGCGGTAGAGGCTCTGGTTGTCCAATTCGAGATGCAGGAAGTCCTTCGCAAAGCAGCGTGCATCGCGCAGCCTTGCCTTCGGATGCTCGCGGAGGAAGCGGAGGAGGGCGTCGCGATCGGACCTGCGCTTCAGCGTCCCTCGCGCCGGCGCGAAGTCGAGACCGAGTTGCCAAGCGACCGTCCATAGGGCGCTCTTGCTCAGCGTCACGCCACGTCGGTCGCGCATCCAATCGCGGACCTCGAACGCGGTTTTGTCCGGGTGCCGGCGGATGTGCGCAAGCAACGCGTCGCGGTTCGAGCGCACGCGCAGCGGCTGCTTGCATTTCGGATCGCGCCCGCGTTTTCGAATCGTGATCCAGCGCTGTACGGCTTGGCGCGCAATGCCGTAGTGCGCCGCGATTTCGGCCGCGCGCCGGCCGGCGTCCCAGGCTGCCAGCACGGCGCGGATGAGTTCGTCCGGATAGGCATGCTGGGAGGGGAGCCCATTTTTTACGGCCGCGATGTCGCCGAGCGCTTCGGACGACAGGGTCGGGAAGGCGCGGTCCGGCGCGCTCCGCTCGACTGCACCGACATGCTGCAGGAGCGGTCGGGTCGTTCGTCCCAGCGGATGGAACCTCTCAAGGATCCGCCGCAGATGCGGCATTGCCGGCTCCGTCTGGCCGCGCCGGCGCGTCGTCGCGGGTTTCGTCCGCATCGTGCAGAGGCGGCGGATGGCGCCGTTGTCGTCCGACTCCCTGATCCAACGCTGGAAGGTTGCGCGCAGAACCGCAGGCAGACCGACGCCTGGCAGTCCAATCCTTGTTTCCAGCGCCGCGAAACGCTCCCGCATCGCGTGCGGGTTCATCGGCAGGCCGTTGCGGTTCACGATCAACCGGTCGCAGCGCCTGATCTTGCCGATCTCCTGGTCGCCGCGGCGCAGGACGCTTAGCGCCAGGTCGGCTACGGGGACGTCTCTCGTGCCAAAAGTGCTGCGCAGTCTTATTTCGCCGATTTCGGCCGCACCCAGGTCCTCGGCGAGCGCTTCGCACGCCTCTTGCGGCGAGGCGCCTATCAGAGCGAACATCGCCACCAGCATGGGGCCGGCCCAATCGGCGGGGGCGGGCGGTCCGTGATAGGCGAACAGCTCGACGTCGAGCAGATCCTGAACGTCGCGGGCGGTCGGCTTGGAGCCTGGCGCGAATCCTTTCGCCGCGGAGCCGACGAACGCGATGCGTGGACGTGCCGTCATTCCGCGGCCTGAAGTTGCGAACCGCGCGCGTCCCGCTTGCGCGCCGTGCGCTCGGCGTTCTTCAAGCGCTTGCGTTTGCGTGCGCTGGGGTCGGCTTTACCCTGCGGTTTGCGCAACAATTTGGCCATCGCGAGCGAATCGACGGCGCGGAGCGTCTCCTCTTCGGGGGCGTCGCGGCGTCGGCCCCAATCGGTGTAATGGCCGAGCAGGTTTTCGGCCGACATTCCGAGGATCCGTACGGCGTCCTCGAGGGCGTACCCCTGCCGGTGCGCCTCGTCGACGGCGGTGAAACGCAGCGCGTGCTCGGTGACTTCGGGACCGAGTCCGGCGTCCTTGACCACCCCCGAAAGGTCGACCGTGGCGTAGGGCTGTTCGTCGATTTTTCTGAAGACCCACGTCTGCTTGTTTCCGCGGTAATGCTTGCGGCGATTCTCGCCGTCGCCGATCATGCGGAACGTGTGGCCGTCTTCGTACTGCCAAATCCAAAGCAGGATGCGAAGGCGACGGGCGACCGGCGACGTTGGCCTCGTTTTGTTGGTGTCCGGAACGCGCGTTCCACGGCGCCGGAACTTTCCTCTCCCGTCGCCATCCACGTCGAAGTGAGCGTATGCCTTGTGGCGACCCCAGACGACCTCGGAGTAGACCTCCTCGCGCGCCGCCGTCCGGATGCCGACCCGGATGATTCGGGCTAGTCCTTTTCGACGCAGCACATGCTTCTTGCTCCGGACGCGATAGGTCCATCGCTCCTCACCGTTCTCGTCGACGTAGCAGTTCTTCTTCCAGTCTTGCGTGTCGTGATCCCACACATATCCCAGGCACGCGAGCAGCAGGCGCGCCTGCTCCCAGCGCTCCAGCACGCGTCCGGCCCTTACCGGAACCTTTTTGGGGATCTTGATATTCGGACACCAGCCGGTCTCTTCGTCCTGTGCCCACCGCTTCAGAAATTTCTTCAGCGACTGCAACGACGTGACCGCGCCGTTCGCCGCCTCCTTCCTGCTCCAGGGATGGGCAAGATAGAAGGCGCTTCGCTGCTCGACGTACCAGGCGAGATATTCGTCAGAATCCTTTGCCCGGTAGGCCTTGAGTTTCAGCTTGCCGAAATACTGCAGCCACCAGACCGCATCGCTGTTCGCCCGTTGCAGTTCCGTGAACTGCGCCGGCGTCGTTGCCGTCACCTCGAGCCAGGCGATCCGCTGGCGGATGACGTCCTTGAACAGCTTGTCGCCCGGCCGATGCACCGGATCGCGCCCGGCATCGATCCGCGCCCTGATCACCGCGAATCGCCGCTCGGCTTCGGCGTGCATGTGTCGTGGCAGCTTCAGCGAACGCCAGCGGCGCCGGTAATAGTACTGCCACGACACGCCGATGAACTTGAGCTGCGGCGGCCCCGGGTTCGGGCCCCGGTTGACGGGAGGATCGAACGGCTCCGTCGGCGTCGGCTCCGCGGGCGGTCTGACGTAGTACTTGGCCTTCGGCATCTGGATAATTCTATCGTGGCGTTTGGGGCGGCACGTTGGGCTGGCGTCCGGTTCCTAGGCGCGTGATTTCTCTCGCGGATCGGCCAGATTCGTTCCGTCGTTCGCAGGAAAGTTGTGTAATTTTACCGTGGCGTTTTAGTTTACTTACCCTCCCGCACCGATTTTGTCGAATCCCGTGGCGAACACGGCGCAACGCTGGCCAACCAGCTTTTCGCCTCCTCCCTGCTCATCCGGCCTCCCGAGCGGCTTGATTCACCGCCGCTGGCGCGGGCCCCGGCAAATTTGCTGCCCTTAACCAGCTCCAGCAGGCAGCGTCGCGTCAGGAAAAACTTGCGAGCCACGTTGCAGACCGGCAGCTGACCGTCGCGGATGGCGGTGCGCAGCGTTGCAACCGTGATCGGACCGCGCGGCCAGTGCAACTCGACTGCTTCGCGCAGCGTCATCAACTCGTCCATCCCCCACTGTGTCGGATCGGGACGCTCTTTGACGCGCTCTCTCGTCGGCTTCGCAGTCATCGGCCTTCCCCAAGGTGCGGCGACGCGCGATGCGCACTGCTTTCTTTCCCTTCGGACAGCATCCTTTTTCGTCCGCTCCGCAGGTGACCGCGCTTCGCATAAAGGATTCGTTCAATCTCCAAACTGGATCGATGGCGGCCCGGAGCGAGCGGGCCTGCCCTGTTTCGCGAGATCCTTGGGGCATCGCTTGCTGCACCGGCTACCCGAAAGCGCAGGAGCCCGGCGGTTGTCCGCCAACCGCGTCGGACCCGGCGAAGCCGGAGCAGCCGGCTTGCGCCGGCTCTCCCCTTGCCACGCCGGACCGTGCCATGCCTCGCCGGGCCACACCCCGCCACGAACGGTCAGTCGAGACACTCGACGCGAAATCTTCCGAACTTGGGACGCCAGTCGCCCAGTCCACGCGCAAAGCCGCTTGCCGCAAAGATGTCTGCGATCAATGGCGGGCTGAGCAGGCTCGGCAAGAAGGAAGCCTTGAAATCGACGTTCCAGGCGTCGAAGCGCGGTCGCGTCCGCATCATGCGCGCTGTGCCAACACGCACCGGCACACGCAGACGGAAGCGCTCCTGCTTCCACAATTCATCGATATCCTGCGGACCGTCGTAGTATAGCTTGGCCGGACCGTCGACCTCGATTCCGGCCGCAGCCTGTTTGCCTCGCCGCTGCATCTTCGCACCAGCGATGAAGGCGGCTTCGATCGCTTCGGCGGGAATGCAGGGCACGCCGTCGGCGAGCCAAAGGCCGCCGAACCATTCGACCCGGGCGATCTCGCGGTGGTCAGAGGCTGTTTTCAACCGCTTTCCAGTAATCCTCGCGAGCTCGCGCGAGATCGGATCCAACGGGTCGCACAAACGGCCGGCATGCATCAAAAGCGGGCGGACGCCGATCAAGCGCAAGGAAACGAATTCGCTCACCATTGGCTGCTCCATGAAACGGATCCTGGACTTTGGATTTATTGACGAAAAGACGTGGGACGTCGGCGCGCTTGGGTATGCGCGATGCGTACTGCCGTCCGCGCAGAATCAGTGTGAAGTCGAAATGGCAACCGGCGCAGAGCGTCGTCAGATCTTCCGCTAGCTCGTGTTCAAGGCGCTCATAGGTGCGGTGGTGCACGTGCAGGACCGCTTCTTGCGTGCTTGCGTTGCAGATGCGGCATCGCATGCCGGAGGCTTTGAGCTCGGCGAGACGCGCCGGATTGTTGCGCCAGGCGCTGCTCGCGATGTAGCGCAGATAGCGATCGCGGCGCGCCCACGAGTCGTGGCATTCCAGATCGTGATCAGTCATTTCGATCTCCGCAAAGCAATCCCGCTTGCGGCGGTGGCAGCGCGCTACCATCGCCGTCCCGCCTCCGCCCAGAATTTGACGACGATGAAGAAATGGTCCTAGTTCGCCGCCTTGCGCATTTCGGGTTGCTAGGCCGTCAAAAGCGATGGAGGCTCAAGAGGTTTGCCATAAGTGAGCGCCGCGATGGATCAAGGTATTCTCATGCATCGATGCTTTCGATCAGCTCGTCCAGGCGGTCCTGCTCTTCGTCAAAAAGCAGGTGCACGGGGTTGCCCTCGCGGGCCTGCCACGAGGCGTACGTACCCATGCGTCCGTCCGGCGATAGCGCCGCGTCGAGATACTTGATGCCGCAATTGCGCTTGAAAGCTGTCAGTTTCCAGCCCTCGATCGTGAACTGACCATAGGAATGGAAGACCTCAGCCCAAGGGTGCTCGAGCTCGATATGGCTCTCCCCGGCTATCGCGCGGCGCAATAGGGCCATCGCTTCATGAACACCCACCTCGTCCGCTCGAAGGGGCGGGATTTCGCGCGGTGGAGGAGGATGCCGGAGCGCTTCCGCGTGAATCGTGAGCATGCGCGTGGTCGCTTCCTCGCGCTCAATCTTGCCTGCATTGCTGGCGCGGAGAACCTCGATCGCTTGATCGAAGGCGGCTTCGAATGCGTCTGGGTCAATGAGCCGACGGTGCGCATCGCGGTAGAGTTTGCCAACCATGTCGCTAGGCCAGGTTGGCCGCTCACATGGGGCCGGCGCCGGCAGCCGCCGCACGCCGATGATGCGGGACCACAGCGAGGTGAGCACCGTCGCCAAGATGCCGAGAAGGATGCCTCGCCTGGAGAATCTCATCATGCCCTCCGACTTGAGCTCGTTTCTGATCACTGGAACGAATTCTGTATTAGCGGCGAGCTATCAGGCTCCCGATTGTGCGCGGCAGCGCCATATGCGTGCCGCACCGGGCTCCGTTGCGCTCATTCAGTCCAAACAATCCCGCATCATCGGTCTACCCACGGTGCTTCGCGCTCCAGCACGCGGCAGGCCTGCCGCAGAGCGGAGCTGACGAGGTCGCGCGACAGCGAGGGGTAGTCGATGCGAACGATCTCAGTTGCCGACGTGTCGGCCAGCTTGGAGAACACGGGGCGGGGCGGCACGCGCGTGCCGCGAAAAACGGGAGCGCCGCCCATGACATCGGGCCGGCGCACGACCACAGGTGCGTCCGCGGAGGTGTGGCCTGCGATGGTGTCAATAATCGCGACTCGTGCGAGGAACGCGATGTTTGATTCACCTGACTTCCTTTCGATATTGCGTATCCTGTGCATCATTCCCGCCGAGACGAGATGAACCCCGCAGCCGAGGAGATGGGCAATCCCCGCCTTGGCGCTGAACATCGCCGCGGGACTTCCGTGCAGGACCAGCAGCAGTTCGCCATCGAGCACATGGGCGTCCAGCAATCTCATCGTTTCACCTCAGTAGCACTACACGATGCAACAGTGATCCCGGCGCTGGCGCGCGTCCTTGTGGCGCGATGCTCGGGGGCCGAGACAACCCCTGTGTCCAGGCGACGCCGATGAAATGGCGCCCGTCCGGCTAGGCGGAGCTTTCAGGCTCTCTATTCTCTCGGAGAGCCCTCCTGCGCACGGGATGAGTCTTGAGAAGGTCGTTGATCGCGGTGCGATCCAGATATCCTGTCTCTTCCAATCGCCGCGCCACCGCCTCCACGGCTGTCCGGTTCTCGGAGATCAATTCACGTGCGCGGGCCAGGCATCGGTCCAGGCGCTGCTTGATCAGCTCCACCACCGACGCATCGTGGAGTAGCATCTCGGTGGCGCGATCCGAAAAGTGCGCCACGCCGAGAGCGCCGAAGCCAAACCGCAGTTCGACGTCTGTCGCGGCGGCGGTAGCCCGCGCGAAATCGCTGTCCTCGCCGATCCCCGATCCCGCCGTCACCTGCGTCGCATCCAGGACGATCTCCTCGGCGGCGCGGCCACTCAACAGCGTCGTGATGTAGTTTTCGATCCCGTCCAGGGTTTGCGAGTTGGCCCTAGAAAGCTCGACGTGGGTTGCGCCACCGTGCTCCAGGATGGTTAGCGCGCGCGGTTCGAACACCGCCAGGGCAATTCCCGCCACGACATGCCCCGCCTCGTGAACCGCACACGTGCGCCGCAACGACTTGGGCATTCCTTCGCGGCCGCAACGGACCTCTTGGAGCAGATCGTCCAGCGCAAGATCCCGCCCGGCGCGGCGAGCCCGCGACTTCGCGCGCCGCACCCATGCCTCGACGTCGGCGCCGGTCTTGCCGGCGGCAGCAAGAGCCGCCGGCATCAGGTCCACGTCCGACAGCACGTCATGTCCGATATGAAAGCGGAAGATGGCCGCGAGCGTCTCGGAATCGGGCAGGTCGATCTCGATCGTACGATCAAGCCGACCGGCGCGCTTCACCGCCGCGTCGATGTGCTCAGGGTGATTAGTTGCGCCGATCACCACGACACCCGGCCGATCTTCGATACCGGCGAGCAACTCCAAAAGAAGATTGACGATCTGCGTCCAATATTCCTTGTACTCGCTCGTCAGCGTCGCGCGGTCAGATATTCCGTCCAGTTCGTCGATGAACAAAATGCAGGGGGCGAGCTGGCGCGCCCGCGAGAACGACTCCTTGATCGCGGCCAACGTGCCAGACAGGTAAGGGGAGGCATTCCAGTCGGCGACGGAGGTTGACACGAGCGGTACATTTGCCGACTTCGCCACGGCGCGGGCGAATTGCGTTTTCCCCACACCGGGCGGACCGACCAAAAGCAACCCTTTTTCGATACAGTCCCACGGCAGCGTCCCGGAGCGGTATTCCCGTAGGTCGTTCACGAGATTGAGGCCCCACTCCAGGGCTGCGCCATAGCCGGTGAGCTCATCGAGGGCGGGGCCCCGGTGATCGAAGAATGATTTCGTCGCGACGATCCGTTGCAGCCGTTCGACGCATTCGTCGGCTGTACGGTCGGAGCGGACCGAAAGCACAAGGTCGGAGATGTCGACGGCCCGGACGAGCTGGTCGTCGATCGCAGCGATGGGGCATCGCCCGGTTACCGCCTCGATTACCAGCGCGACGCCGGAGCCGTCGAGCTGGCTCAGCGCGAGATGGTGCTCGGCTGCGCGAAGCAGGTCGCGCGGCAAGTGGCGGCGCGGGTCGGGCGCCAGGCCAATCACCGGAGCGCGCGCGTGCAGGGCCTGTGCAACCGTGTCGTTCCCACGCTCCGCCTTGTGCTCGTTGGAGGTGCCGTCCCTCGCGAGCAGCAGTACCGGGCGGACCGGTCCGTGATTGAAGGTTCGCTCGTCGAGTACCTGGGCCTCGGCCCCGAACGCGCAGGTTTTCAGCACTTGGCGAACCAGGGAAACCACTTCGGCGGCGTGGGTGGCAAGCGAGACGACCGGGCAACCTCGCCGCAGCTCGCGGGTCAGTCCGTCGACCGGCTCGATCGCGCGCGCCACGAGCACCGCGGCAGCCGCGAGATCGGCACGAATGGAGGTCCGGCCAACGGATTCGGGAGCGCTGGCTAAATCGTTGATCAGCCGCTCGATCGGGTCGTCGGCGTCGCCGCTGCGCAGCAGCGGTCCGCTGTTCGCGCCAGCCTTGGCGGCCAGCATGTCGAGGTAGGCGCGCGCGAGAAGGTCGCGCCGCCCCGGCCTGTGCTTTCTCATGCTTTCGCTCCGTTCAGAGTGTATTTGAGACGAATCCCAAACTCGGCCAATTGCGATACGTGTCCGTTGCGGCGTCGGTCAGCGTCAGTCGCTGGTCGGCGATGCGGATCGAGCAGACCCACCGACGCACGTCAGTCCCGTGTGCTGGCATACGAAGTGTTATCCTTCGTCCAGGACGCGGTGGTGAAATCTGACCAGGCTGGTCCGTTACTTTGTTTGCCGGCGCGGCGGTTTTGTTGCCTTTCTGGACAGGGTCTCAGCGGCGTTGAGCAATGATCGCCCTCAGGCTCCTCGACCCGCGAAATGATGAACTGCCCGTCAATCCAGTCGCAGACCGGGCAACGGTAGCGCTCCGGGGCGCGGACCTATGTGCCGTCCTGTCCGCAGGTGCGGTGGCGAAACCGGGCCATTGCGACTCCCTATCTATCTTCGTGCCGCCGCGCGGCGGCCATGTCGACATCCTCAGGCGGGCCAACGAAGCTGTCGGTGTCGCGATCGTAGCGGCGCAGTATGCAAACAGGCGGCTCGGTCGGCGCCACTACACGCACGATGTGGAGGCGCTCATTGGCGCCAGTCTCCAAGATCGGCCGGCCCTCGGCGTGCCTAGCACAGCGGACCATCACGTTGTCGGAAGCGTGATACTTAGCGCCTTCCGCGCCGCAGAGCTCGCACGTGCGGCTGCTGCGTGCCCGAGCGAGCGCCAGCGCCTCTTCGATGCAAGCCCTGGTCTCGTCGGAGATTTCGCCTTCCCAGTCCACACGCAGGATCCCGAACTTCTGTTTGATGCGGACAAACTCGAAGGACTCGCTTTCCCGCAGCGCCTCTTCAATGCGGCCGCACAGCCGCTCCAACACGTCCTGCCAGCCTTCGCTGCACAGCGGATAGCCAAAAGTATCCTTTGGCTCGTCCTGCATGAAGTCGAACAGCCGCGGGTGCGCCCGCATGAATTCGATCCGCCAGTTCTGAGGGATCTGCGCCATCTCACTCCTCCTCATCTGGCGCCGGGTCGACGAAGCGATCGTTCTCACGGTCCTAACGACGGGGCTCATAGCCAGAGCCATCGCTCCTCAAAATGCGAATGATGTGCATCGTATTATCCTCGCGCTTGTCCGCGACCGGCATGCCTCTGGTATGAGCGGCACAGCGCGTCATGCAGACGCCATCGTCTAGATAGAGCCTGCCAGGTTCCCCGCACTTCTCGCAGGTGCATGCGCTCCGTGCTTCAGCGAGGGCGATAGCCTCGTGAATTCTGGATCTGGTCGCGGGCATCACTTCGCCACGCCAAGACACTCTCATGCGACCGACGGCTTCCCTGATTTGATTGAGGTGAATCCGCTCGTTGTCTCCGAGCGCCGCCTGGAGCCTGATGCACAGGCGCTCCAGCAGATCGCGCCAACCGGCCTCGCACGGCGGATACCCGCGCGCCGCTCCGGGGTTGCCGGGCGGAGGGCAGAAGAGCCCGGGGTGCGCCTCGATGAGCTCGATCCGCCAGTCCTTGAGGATGCCTGCCATCTCACTCCTCCTTGATTCCGAGCGAGGCGGGGTCGACGTCGATGAAGACGTCGTTCTCGCGGTCGTAGCGACGGCAGAGCACGACGCGCCGGTCGCCGACGTACCTTTCCTCAATGAGGATGTTTTCAAATCCGGGGCGGATCTCTTCGGGGCGACGCCCCTCGGCGTGCGCCGTGCAGCGCGTCGTCAGCCAGCCTGGGCCGTACAGCCGGCCGGGCTCGCCGCAGACCTCGCAGGTGCGGGCGCTGCGGGCTTCCGCCAGGTCGATGGCTTCCTCAACTTTGGCTCTGGCTTGAAGAGACATAGAACCATCCCAGTAGAACCGCAGGGTGCCGAATTTTTCCTTGATCTGGGTAGCGCGAAACGTCCCACGCTCGGCCTGGATCGTCGCCCGGATCCGGCCGCAGCACCGCTCCAAGAGGTCGCGCCAGCCATCGCCGACCTCGGGCCAGCCTCGGGCTCTCGGCGGCGCGCCAACCGGGTGGAAGATATCGGGATAAGCTTCAACCAGCTCGGCCCGCCAAGTGTTGGAGTTGAGCATTGATGTGTCTCGTTCCGAAAAGAGTTGTGCCTGTCGGCGAGCTGCGATCGGCATCGATCCGACGATGCTGCCGGAGCGCGGACCAGACTCTTTGTTGCAGCCGTCGAAGCGTGTCTCTAAAGCCCACGCACCACGCTGCGCGGACTCAAGGGGGCGTCGCGAAGGTCGATTTCCACCAACCCCTCGCACGCCAATGCACACACGGCGGCGATGATGTCGCAGCACGGACGGGCACGCTCCTCGATTTCAAGTATTGTTTGTGGGCCGTCTTCAGCGAGCGCAGCGCCAATCTTCAGTCGATCTCTGATGGATACGTGGAAGCGCGCGTTAGACCAGACCTCTTGCACATTGGAGTAGATCGGCTCGCGCCGGATGTCGTCAGCATCGCGTTCCAGAAGGCGCAGCCCGTCCGAGGCCAGCACCTCGCCGAGTCGCTCGTAGTCCGCTGCGGAGCGCTGCGGCCGCCTTTCGCAGACGGCGAGCAGAAAATCTCCATCGATCCTTTGCAGCACGACGCTCATCAGCGTGGGCGGCGTACCATAAAGGTTCGGAGCCTTCCGATACTGAAGCGCGCGTACCTGCGCATCAAGGCTCGCCTCCCGGAGCGCGTCACGCAAGAGGAGGCTTTCAATGGGAATAGCGACCTTGCATTTCGGGCCGGAGAAGGTGGTCGATGCTGCCTTGCGGAGGATTTGATGCATGACACGATGTCCTGAACACATTGTTGCGGGAACAAGTAGCTGCGTTTGGGACGATGATGATGATCGATAAACATGAGGGTGCTCCTGATTTCCATTGACGTGGAATCGATCGGGCACTCGCCCGCACGCCATCAGAGTGGCGCAAGCCCAGCACATGCGCGAACGCTCGCTCATCGCGAGCACGTCGGATGTGCAATATGCGAAGTGGGACCGGTATGCGTCAGTTCAGAAGGACCGGCGTTACGCCGGTTCGCATGCTGCGGGTTGCAAATGTCGACGAGTCCAGGTTCGGAAGATGTCGTCATCGCATGACACGTTAAAGAGTGTCACAAGATTACGCCGAAGATATGGCGATCGGCGGCGACCATCGGAAATAATCCGACCGGCGGTTTTATTCGATCTAGAGATGGACCAAAGGCTGTCGTGCCTCTGTGCGAGTGGTGTGGATTGCCGCAGCAGATAAAATGCAAGGAGCCTCGATTGGGCCGCGCCGGAAAGCCGATGCCATTGAAGACGATTGTCGCCGTCAACGAGGAGTATGGTCGCTTCTTGAGATCTGGAGAGGCCGTCGAGGTCTCACATCGAGCGTGTCGTAGATCTCGTTCAGCGTGATGGATGTGTCCAGCGCTGGAAGTGGAATGGCGACGTCAAATTCCTCGAACTTTTCCTCTGTCCATTTTCCGTCTGCTTGCCGTCGATGAACCTTAATGAGCGCAATCTCGGACTCGATCTGGATAACCGTTTCGACGCTCTTCAACTCTTGGTATTCGCGCAGCCTCTCTCCGTAGTCGAAGGGGGCGGCGCTCGGCAAGGAGACTTCGACGATCAGGGTCGGCTTGGAGGCCATTATTGCGGACGCGTTGGGCGGGCCACAATCTACCACGACGTCGGGATATCGGATCGTGTCCGGACCGGTCTGGATGGCCGTATCGCTCGATGTGGTACGATGGCCCTTCTTCTTCCCGGCCGGAACGAAGGCCGCCTGGACGTTGCTGCAGATGACGTTGTGCCCTTCTTTGGCGCCGACCATGGCATACGCTATGCCGCCTACGAGCTCGGCATAGAAGCCGCTCCCCAAGCTCGAAAGGCCGCTTTTTGTGCACGGGGCCCATTGCAACATCCAGATTTTCGTCCCTGTAATATAAACCACTTGTGCGAAAGACCGCCCGGACACTCGTACCGGGTACGAGTCCTCCCGGCCGATCGGTCGGAGGCCCGGCCTCGGATCCCGAAGGCTGCCGACTTGGCGGAATTACTGTGCACGGCCGGCCAGGCGCCGCGACCCAAAACTCCTTGCTCGTCCCGTCGGCATTCAGTCATCCCAAAAGTGAGAGCTCTTCTCAGGCCAGATTGCAGTCGAACGAGTGACGATAAACGCTGGCCGCTCTCATGCGCGGCGCGGAAGGCGTATGAAGCCTTGTTCGTCGCAGCCGAGCATCTGGCAGCGGGCAAGATAGTCGGCGTCCGACTCGCCACTGTCTCGTTGCAGGCGGTAGACATCATCGTCGTTGATCTCTATGGGCGGCGCGATGACGACAGACCGACGGGCCTGCCCTGTGGTGTTCAACGGCTCATCTGCCAACTGGGCCGAGGCGCCGCTACGGCTTCCGCCATCCTTCAGCGTGTTCAGCGCGCTTCCGGTTTCTGCGATCCAATGGGCGGCGTGAGCGACCAGGTACCAAAGGCCCTCCGGTCGGGAACAGTGCCGCATGATCCCATGGTGGACGGAAACGATGCCGTCCTTGTGCTGCAAAATGTCATCGGCGTCGAACTGGAGCCGATCGAGAACGCAACCGTTTTCGCTGATAATAACCTCGATCACGGCTTTGCCTCTGGTTCAATGGAGGAGCGTGTCTGGACAGGTGCGCGCGCGCCACCTTACCCGTACCCACCCAGCGTGAGATATGGTGGATACGTTATAACGTGTCAATAGCGCACTGGTGCATCGACAACTAGATTTATGTCCTAAATGGTCAAGAATCGCCGGAATCGACCTTTTCGCCATTCGCTTCGAATAGGCCGGCGAAGTCGACGTGGAGTGCGATTGCGACTCTCAGAAGAGAATCAAGGGTTACGTTCGCTTCGCCACGCTCGATCCGGCTGACCAGCGCCTGGCGTATTCCGGCTTGCTCCGCGAGATCCCGCTGGCTCATCTTCGATGACAGCCGCAACTCTCTGACCCTGCGGGCTAGCGAATCCCGCAGTTGCGATTGGGTTCTGACGAAGGATTCACATACGGTCACGTCTGCTCCAAAATCCTTGCGCCTCGTGTGAACGATGGAAAGATCATGAGCCCAGTTTGCCATTTTCGGTGATCTGCCGCCATGTCGTGCGGCAAGGATTCGCATTCGCAGTTGCGAAAATCCAGCGCTTCCGGATTGGGGCGCGCGACACACGCGGTTCGAAATAGCCGGCAGGATCGGCGTATCCGTTTCACACCGGACAGACGCCTCCCAATTTTACCGCGACGGCGTTGGTACGAGATATTGATCCGAATTCGCTAAAGCCATTGGTGGCGGCAAGCGACCGGCCCTTGCGGTCGTACGTCGAAACCCTACGCCATCCAAAGGCGAGGCCGTCGTTCGGCGATGGCCTCTTTCAAAGGACGCAATCGGAAATGCACGCAGAAACGATGCGTCTTGCTTGCCCGCGCCGGCAGACTCATTCTAAGCAAGGAAGCGCACACTGCTGCCTACGCAAGCTGAAGATGTCGCAGTCGAGCCAAAATCTGCCCACGAGCGGTTACGCGATCATTGTCGATGGTCTTGTGAAGACCGAGTTCGCCACGAGCGACGGGGTGGAGACCGTTGCGCGGGATCTGAAGCGGCGATTTCCTATGTTGCAAGTCAAGATCTACGATGCGGCGGCTCGGGCGCACCGTGACGTAAATAAGCCCTGACGATTGCCACGTTTTGTACGCGGACTAGTCCTTTTTCGTTCCGCGGCGAACAAATGCTGCAAGCCATTGGAAGATTCGGCATTAAACACCATCAACGTCGGAGCTGGTTTCCGACTCGCTTTTTGGGTTTGCGCTCAATAGCTCGGCAAATTTTGCAGAAATCGGTTTAGATCGCTTTCAAGAACAAGTGTCCGATTACCACATTTTTTCGCGACCAAGTGCTCCGCGTCGATCTCGTCGTACAGCTTGGTCCTCGACAGTCCGGTCCGCTCGATGACTTCCTCGAGGGAGAAGGCGCGCGTGTCCCGCAGAAGATCGGCCTTGTGCTCCGGGTCCGGTCCGGCGAGCGTGCCTTCCTTTTTGGCCCCGAGCCACTCCTCGAAAGCATCGCGCATCAAGAAAATCGGGCTTGCGATCCCCTCCAACCGACAGTCGGGTCCTGGTGTACGAGCATCCGTATAGTCGCTATGGATGCCAACGTTCTCTCCCATCCGGCTCCACTCCGTCCCAGGCAGCTCGAAATCGATGCCCGTTCGGGAATTATGGACAAACGCACGGAGTTCACCGTAACGGAGAGCCGATCGTAAGAGTCTCTCCGCCCGATACTTGAGTTCCAGCAAGCGACGATGCGGATCGTCGCGCGGGTCGACGGCTGCGCCCTGTTGTATCAGTTCTTCAATCCACGCACACAGGTCCGGCAGATCAGAATATTCGGGGTCCAACCGTGCGCAGAGCATGTCGAAGGCTTCGCTAAGCCGAATGGTGCCTCTTGGCACCATGTTAGGTGCCCGTGCTGCGTCCATGTCTATTTCTCCTATTTTGGTCGCGCAGCTTGGGGGCACCGCGTTCCACAAATTTCCGTTGGGCCTTGGCTAAGACCTTGGCGTAGGTGATTTCGATCATTCTGACACTCGTCCCGGCATTCTCCGCTATGACGGTCAACGGAACGTTGTTTTCGATCGAGACTGAGATGTAAGCGTGGCGCAGAGAGTAGAAGCAGCCCTTCGGGTTCAGCCCAGCCTTGATGACCGCCTTTTTCATCGGTCGGACTTGGTCCGAGGCCTTCCACTTAGCCCCGTTGGACCTCACGAATATGTACTCATCAAGCGGCCGTTTAGCCGTAAGGCGGCGCAACAGTTCAACGGCGCTGGGCTGAAGAATGATGTCTCGGGATCCGGTTTTGCCTGAAACGAAAAGGGTCTTGCCGGTCGAGTCGAAGTGGCTGACTTTGGCGTCCGTCAATTCCTCATAGCGGGCTCCGGTCGCATACCCAGCCTCGACCAGCTGCTGGAATTTCTTGTCGGCGCAGTTTGAAATCAACTTGTCTGTTTGCTGCGGTGAGAACCTCACGTCGCGTGATCGTCCCACGTTATGGAAAGGCTTAACGCGGCGCCAGGCCTCATCGCTCGCGATGCCGTTCTTTTTGTCGTCATAGGCGTGATTGAGGAAAGCCTTGAACATCGACAGCACGCGATTGGCTGAATCCTTCGATCTCCTGACGGCTTCTTTGTCCTCAGACTTCCTGACCATCGACGCCTGCCAATGTTCCATCTGCGTTTTGGTCAAATCGGCAACTCTAGTGTCGCCCAAGGTCGAGAGGATATGCTTTTTGACGCGGCCCTTGGTCGTTTGTGCGCTGCGAGCGTTTTTGGCCTCAAGTTTGGGAAGGTAGTTCTCGAACGCCTGTCGGACCGTTATTGAGCCTCGGATGGGACTTCCGTCGGAAGCACCCATCTTCCTGACCTTGTCTGTGGCCTGCCAGTAATCCAGAACGCGCTCACCGTCGGCTTCCTCAAAATCATCGGCAAGCCCGACGACCTGGGTCGTCATTCCGCCCTTTCCATCGGCTTTGCGAAATACCCACGTGCCGGCGGTCTTGTTGCGTCGATAACCAATCGACAGCCCTCGTCCGATCGAAACGAAGGTAGGCTTCTTTCGCACCGGCTTGTCCAGTCGCGGACCACGGCTTTCGAGTGTCTTGTCCCTGATGCGCCTGACCATGGCTGCTTCGCCGAAGCTGAGAGGGGTGTCCACTAGGTGTCCAGTGGACGTGGATTTATAGGGGTGAACGTGGACGAACGCCAGCGCATTCGAATCCTTGATTTATTTCGTATTAACAAAGACGTGGGCGAACGCCGGCGGACGCCAGCGGACACGTCGTTTCGTGTTACGTAGCCCTCTCAAGGCTGAAACAGGGGTTCGATTCCCCTAGGGAGCGCCAGCAAACTCAGGCACTTAGCCGGGTATCAGCCGCTTTCGTTGAATAATGGTTGAATAAGACGCTGGTGAACAGCGGCGAACGCGTGCGAAATTTGCTACGGACATTTGCCGACTAGCCTCGGCGCGGTGCCTCATTGTGGCTGGCGCATCCGCGAAAAATTTCGTCCTCGCCCTTGGTGTCCAGAAATACTCAAACCGCCTCTGGCGTGCGCCGTCATACGCGAATGCCCGCGGATGTTCGCATTGACGTTGTTCGTCGCACAATCGACCCTTGTACTGTCGAGCTTTGTGCGAAATGAGGACCACGTGAGATACAATCGAGCAGAGAAAACTGGCGGGCAACAGTCAGAAGTCAGTCTATCCGCTCCGACAGCCGCAGAACCGTGGACCATGCCATTCGCGCAGCGGCTCACTTGCACGGTTGACGATGCGTGCCAAGCGACCGGCTTGGGACGCACGAAGCTTTACGAGTTGATCGGAGCTGGGCGTATCGTCACGACAACGATTGGACGTCGGCGACTAGTAGTGGTGCGCTCACTTCTGGCGCTCCTTGACACCAACATGTCGAACTAGCGGAAAAGTGCGACTTAACGGAGCAATCCACTTTGAACGCGCTTTTCCTCAGACACTCATTTTGATGACACGACCGCGCTCTCTTTGCCGGTCGAGGAATCGAACCATCAACTAGCCGTTATTAGCGACGGGACAGCGGGGCGTCGTTGATTTTCGCTGCGGTTTCGTTTGATTTCGATGCCGTTCGTCCCGTTTCGATCAGGCTGTTTCTGGTGCGAAACTGGTGCGGCCAGTTCGAGCTTTCAGCTTTTGTTTTCCGCATCTTCCGCCTCCGAATTGAGCCGAGGGCTGAGCAAAACGCCAACCTCCGATTGCCGCTATCGACCGCTGCGGCGTGTTGCGCGCCGCTTCTTGCGGGAGTCCGGCGGACTCGCTGTGGAGGCCCGCTGATCCTCCTGCGACTTGAGCGTAGCCTGCATATGTACGGCCAGCTTCAACGCGCTATCAGCGTTTGATGCGAGCCGGGACAGCAGCTGGCCCAGCATTTTGAATTCCTCGCGCGTCAGCATTCCAAACAGTGCGTCGTTGACCGGTCGCTGCAAGGCGGCAAGGCGGATCAATAGGCTCATTCCGCGCTGGGTGAGAGCAAGTTGCACCCGACGCCCGTCCTCGGGATGGGGGGTTTTCTCGAGCAAGCCATCGGACACCAGTTTGTTGATCTCGTTGGTGACGAAGGCGCCGCTCAGGTACAGCCGTTCGGCGACCTGGTTCACACCCATCGGTTCTTCCGCGGTCGAATTCTTGATCGCGATCAGGATCAGATACTGGGTAGGCGACAGGTCGACGAAGCCCGCGAATATTTCACGGCAGGCTTCCAGGCTGCGTCCGAACGCGAAATAGTCGTAGAGCAGGCCGCGAAGCGTGCGGTCTCCTTCCTTGTCGAGCAGCTCGGGTTTCGACGCCGTCAAGAGTGCATCGTTCACGCGGTCAATCTCCCCGCCAAATCATGGCATTGCGATGCTTAAAAAGCACGCATGCGCCCGCCCAGCAAGTGGGCTTGACATTCTAAAATAGCTTTGTCAGAAAGCTACTCGAGAATTATAAATCAGGACCGGGCGACGAGGCAGTGTCCATGGAGGATCGTGCATTCAGGCGTGCTCTCGGCGAATTCGCCACCGGGGTTGCGGTGGTGACCGCGCGCGGGAAGGGCGAAGAGCTTATCGGCATGACCATGAGTTCGTTCAACTCCGTCTCGCTCGATCCGCCGCTCGTTCTTTTCAGCGTCGACCGCAAGGCGCGCAGCCTGCCTGCGATGCTCGAAGCCAAGGGTTTCGCCGTGAACATCCTGGCGCGTGACCAGGAAAACATCTCCAACCAGTTCGCGCGCGCTCTCTCCAACAAATGGGACCAGGTGAGGACGTCGGTCGGCCATGCCGAGGCGCCGCTGATCTCGGGCGCGATGGCTCATTTCGAATGCGCGCCCTACGCGGTCTACGAGGGCGGCGACCACGTCATCTTCGTTGTCCGCGTCGTTCGCTACGAGAGCCGCGCCGAGGACGCTGCTCCCCTGATCTTCTTTCGCGGTCGATACCGCGATCTCGTCGATGAAACCGAGCGCGAGCCAACCTGGCCGCTTCCCATTCACTACTAGTTTCGAACCGGAGAAACTGCGATGCGCAGCGCAAAGGAATATCTGTCGGGCCTGAAGGACGGCCGGACCATCTACATCAACGGCGCCTCGGTCGGCGATGTCACGACGCACCATGCCTTTCGCAATCTCGCGAGCTCCATGGCGGGCCTGTTCGACTTCGCGAGCGCGCCTGACAACGCGGAGCTGATGACGTTCGACACGGGCGCGGGTCGCGCCAACCGCATCTGGCAGCTTCCGACCTCCTATGCCGAGCTCGTGACGCGGCGCAAGGCGCTGGAGGCGTGGGCCTCGCTGCATGCCGGTTTCATGGGCCGGGCTCCGGACCACGTGGCGTCCTGCATTTCCGGGCTCTACATGGGCTTGGACGTCTTCAAGTCGTATGATCCTGCCCGTGCCGGCGCGCTCGAGAGCTACTATCGCTACGCGCGCGATAGGGATCTCTATCTCACCTACGTCATCATCAATCCGCAGGCCGATCGGTCGAAGGGTGCAGCCGAACAGGCCGATCCGTTCCTCACCGCCGGCGTCGTCGACCGCGACGCGGAAGGGATCACGATCCGCGGCGCCAAGATGCTCGCCACCGGCGGCGTGGTGGCCGATGAGGTCTTCGTCACCACCATCCAGCCGATGCGTCCGGGCGAAGAGCGTTATGCGATGTCCTTCGCGATTCCGATGAACACGAAGGGCCTCAAGATGCTGTCGCGCAAGTCCTACGAGGATGCGGCGGGTGCAGTGTTCGACAACCCCTTGTCCAGCCGTTTCGACGAGAACGACTCGGTTCTCTATTTCGACGATGTGAAGGTGCCGTGGGACCGGGTCTTCATCGAAGGCAACGTCGAACTGTGCCAGAAGCAGTTTCATGCCACGCCCTGTCACGTCTATCAGAACTACCAGGCGATGGTCCGCTTGAGCGTGAAGCTGAGGTTCCTGACGGGTCTTGCGCATCGGACCGCCGACATGAACGGCGTCACACAATTTCCGCAGGTGCGCGAAATGCTCGGCCAGCTTGCGGCCGAGACCGGCATGGTCGATGCGCTGGTGGCTGCGATGGAGGCCAAGGGCACGCAGGTCGGCCCCTATTTCATCCCGGACCGGCACACGCTCTACTCCGCGCAGGTGCTGACGCAGCAGCTTTACGCGCACGTCATCAATACGCTTCGCGAACTCGCGGGCGGCGGCATGATCATGCTGCCTTCGTCGGTTGCTGACTTCGACAACCCCGAGATCGCGGCCCTCATCGGCAAGACCCAGCAGTCGCCGAAGGCCAGTTCGCATGACCGCGTGAAATTCTACAAGCTCGCCTGGGATGCGGTCGGCTCCGAGTTCGGTTCGCGCCACCAGCAGTACGAGATGTTCTACGCCGGTGCGACCTTCGTCACCAAGGGTCACTCCTATCGCACCTACGATTGGGCCGGCGCCGACCGCTTGGTGCAGACCATGCTCGATTCCTACGACCTCAACGGCGTCTCGACCGCCAGTAAAGCCGCCTGAACCAGGAGACCGCTCATGCCCGTCAATAAGAAGCACGACGAATTTTACACGCTCGATATGGCAACCGGTTGGGAAGTGCCGGCCGGCTATCCGGCCGGTATCCAGCAGAAAATCATCTCGGGCGGATTGGACGAAGAGAGGCGGAGCGGGACGCGGACCCGACTGCTTCGCTTCGCGCCCGGCGTCTACACCACAGCGCCGTTCTCCCACGAATATTGGGAAGAGGTCTATCTCGTCTCGGGCGACTTGATCGTCGGTAACGATGCGAAGGGCGAGGGTGGCAAGAGCTTCCCGCCGAACACCTATGCATGCCGCCCACCGCACGCGCCGCATGGCCCGTTCAAGTCGGTGAACGGCTGCCTGCTGCTGGAGATGCACTATTTCGATCCGGTGTGATGCCGGATCGTCGCTGCACAACATCATCTGACCGGCTCAAGGGGGAGTCATGACGTCCAAAGGTATGTCCATCATAGTTGCGCGTTGCCTGTCGTCGTTTGAACGGCTCTTCAGACTTGATCGCGGGTTGCCACGAAGCAGTGTCCGGTTGGTGGTTGATGGTCTTGCAGGCGCGCTTGCGATCGGCATCGTGGCGGCGACCTCGGTCGCGGCACAGGACAAGCCGAGCACGTTGGGGCTGGGCATCTTCACGTTCACCTCGGGGCCTGCCGCAGCCTACGGCATGCCAGGGAAGAACGCGGCCGACCTCATGATCGACGAGATCAATGCAAAGGGCGGCATCGGTGGCGTGCCGGTCAGCGCGACCTATGTCGACGAGGCGCAGGGCGCACAAGGCGTGATCGCGGAATATCGCCGGCTCGCCGGGGACGCGAAAAACCAGGTGATGGTCGCTGCCTTGTCGAGCGCCAATTGCCTGGCGCTGGCGCCGCTCGCCGAGCAGCTCGAGGTTCCTACCGTGGGCTGGAACTGCGATACCCATCAGCTGCTGATGGACGGCAAGAGCAAATATGTGTTCCGGCCGAACGGCAATACCGTGCCCGAATTCATCGCCTACGCGATGTACCTGCTGGACCGCAAACCCGACGTGAAGACGGTGGCGATCATCAACCCGGACTATGCGTTCGGCCATGACGCAGCAAAGATATTCACAGCGGCGCTGAAAGCCCTGAAGCCGGACGTCGAGATCGTCGCCGAACTCTATCCGAAGCTCGGCTCGCCGAACTACCAGACCGAAATCTCGCGCCTTGCCACCGCGCGCCCGGACGTCGTCTTCTCAAACCTCTGGGGCGCCGACCTCGAGAACTTCGTGCGCCAGGCGGCGCCGCGCGGGATCTTCACCTCTAGTCAAATCATCCTCGCGCTCGGCGAGACAGTGCTGCAGCGCGTGCCCTTGCCGGACGGGGTGATCGTCGGTGTCCTCGGCGACGGCTGGTGGATGTCCCCGGACGCCAAGGCGAAGCCGGAGATGGTGAAGTTTGCCGAAGCCTACAAGGCACGCTTCGGCGAGTATCCGGTGTTCCCATCGATCAAGATGGCCAACGCGCTGATCTATGTGAAAACGGCCTTTGATGCCGCGATGCAGAGGAACGGCGGCAAATGGCCGACGCGCGCCGAGCTCGCCGATGCCATGAAGGGCAGCAAGGTCGAGACCCTGACCGGCACTGCGCAGACGCGGGCCGACAATGATGGCCTCGTCGATCAGATCGTGGGCGTGACCGTGAAGACACCGGCGCAGCAGTTTCCCGTGATCGGCGACATGGTCCGCTACAAGGGCGCGAGTCTGATGCCGCAGGCCGGCCAGGATCCCCTGGCCTGGATTGCGACGCTGAAGCCCGAGTTCGCCAAAAGCCTGCCGAAGCCGGGCAGCTACAAATAGTTCGGATGACGTTCACCTGATTCCAGTTACGGAAGGCGTAAGCCGATGTTGAATGCAATCATCCCCTTGCTGCTGGACAGCCTGGCGAGCGCCGCGTTGGTCTTCTTCGCGGCGGTCGGCCTGACGCTCGTCTTCAGCGTGCTGCGAGTCCTCAATGTTGCCCATGGCAGCCTGTATTCGATTGGGGGCTATGTCGCGGCCTCGATCTGCCTGTTCATCGCGAGCCGCCAGCTCAATCCGTACTTGTCGTTCCTTGCGCTGCTGTTCAGCGCGGTCTTCGTCGCGGCGATCTTCGGCCCGCTGATCGAGCGCGGCCTGGTCCGCTGGACTTACGGCAAATCGGAGGCGGTGCAGATCCTGATCACGTTCGGACTCTTTCTCATCCTGGAGGACCTCCAGCGTGTGATCTTCGGCGTCCAGTCCTTCTACGAGGACGCGCCGATGCGATTGCTCGGCACCACGAGCATCGGCGGCGTCGTCTATCTCAACTATCAGATCCTCCTGATCGCCATGGCACTCCTCGTCGTCGTCGGCCTGCGGCTCCTGATCAATCACACCCGGCTGGGTCGCCTGATCACGGCCGTCGTCACCGACCGCGAGATGGCGCAGTCGATCGGCATCGACACCAACCGGATCTTCATCCTGGCGTTTTCGCTCGGCGTGTTCCTGGCAGCATTGGGCGGCGCGCTGGCGACGCCGACGTCGGGCATCGCGCCGGGGCTCGGGGCCGACACCATGGTGCTCGCCTTTGCGGTTGCAGCGATAGGCGGTCTCGGACAGATCGAAGGAGCCGCATTGGCCTCGCTGATCGTGGGCCTGGCACGCGTGCTGGCGATCTATCTGGCCCCATCGCTGGATGCCGTCGCGCCCTATGCGGCGATGCTCGTCGTTCTCCTGATCCGCCCCTACGGCCTGTTCGGATCGGTCACGGCGCGGAGGATATGATGCCAACGATCATTGCCGCTGCGGCGGTCATCGTTCTCGCGTTGCTGCCTCTGGCGGCGCCTTGGCTTCAGTTCGTTCTGACCCTTGCGATTGCCAAGGGATTTGCCGCACTCGGCGTCGCTGTGTTGCTCCGCGCCGGACTGATCTCGATCGGCCATGCGATGTTCTTTGCCGCGAGCGCCTATGCGGTCGCGTTCCTGGCGCGCGCCGGCGTCAATGATCTTGGGCTGCTGCTGATCCTGTCGGTGCTGGGCGGGGCGCTCGTTGGCGCCATTGCCGGATCGTTTCTCGTCCGCTATCGCGCGATCTTCTTCGCGATGTTGAATCTTGCGGTCTCTATGGTGTTCTACGCTCTCTGCGCCAAGCTCTATGGTGTCACCGGCGGGACCGATGGCATGGCGGTGCCGGTCCCGGCGGTTTTCGGGATCGTGCTTGGCGAGCCGGCCTTCAAGAGCGTGCTGTTCTATCTCAGCCTGGGGCTGATGGTGCTCGTCGGTCTGGGCGTGCAGCGCTACCTGAACAGCCCGCTTGGTCACGCGCTCTCGGCGGTCCATACCAACGAGATCCGGCTCGAATATCTGGGCATCCCGGTCTGGGCGGTTCTGCTGATCGCCTATGTCGTCTCGGCGGCGCTCGCCGGCCTCGGCGGCGCGATCGCCGGCTTTGCGATCGGTCGCGTGGTTCCCGATTTCGCGTTCTGGACCGCATCCGGCCACCTCGTGCTGATCGCCGTGCTCGGCGGCATCGGTGGCGTGCCAGGCGCGTTCATCGGTGCCTTGTTCCTGGAATTGCTGCACAGCGCCGCGGTCACCGTCACCGATTCCTGGAATTTGATCGTGGGCATGACGCTGATCATCGTGATCATGTTCATGCCGCAAGGGGTCTATGGATTGTTCGCGCGCAAGGAGGCGACGAGCTTATGACGCCCCCCATCCTGGAAGCCAGGGGTCTCCACGTCTCATTCAACGGCGTCAAGGCCGCGGACGACGTCAGTATCGCGGTCCATGACGGCGAGTTCCTCGCGATCATCGGTCCGAACGGGTCGGGCAAGACGACGCTGCTCAACATCTGCACGGGCTACATCCGCCCCAAATCGGGCAGCGTGCTGCTCGACGGCCACGACATCACCCATCTGTCGCCGCGCGCCATCGCGCGCCGCGGCGTCGCCCGCGCATTCCAGATCCCGCAGCTCTTTTCCGCCCAGCGTGTGATCGACAACATGATGCTGGCCCTAGCGGCAACGGGTGGTCTGTGGAGCGCGGTGCAGCCGCTCGAAACGGCGAGACGGCGCGAAGAGGCCTGCGAGTTGCTCGATCTGGTCGGCCTCGCCGGCGACGCTGACCGGATCAGCAGCACGCTTCCCGAAGGACATCGCAAGCTGCTGGATATCGCGGTTGCGCTGGCCCTGAAGCCCCGGCTGCTGCTGCTCGACGAGCCGACCAGCGGAGTGAGCGCCCTCGAACGCTTCCCGCTGATGGAGGCGCTCATGAGTGCGTTGCGCCAGCGCCGCATCACAGCGCTGTTCGTCGAGCACGACATGGACGTGGTCGCGCGCTATGCGAGCCGCGTCCTGGTGTGGAACGCCGGCAATATCATGGCCGAGGGCCGGCCCGACGAGGTGTTCAGCAATGCGCAAGTGCGCCAACGTGTCGTAGGGGTAGCCTGATGCTCAGGCTCGACAAGGTCAGCGTCTCGATCGAGGGCGTCCGTGTGCTGCGCGGCGTCAGCTGCGAGATCATCGCGCGCAAGACCACGGTGTTGATTGGACGCAACGGCGCCGGCAAGACCACGACCCTTCGAGCAATCATGGGCCTCATCGCGCTTGACGATGGCTCGGTCCGTCTCGACGCCGACGATCTCGGCAGCAGGCCTGCCCACACCCGCGCCCGCGCCGGGATCGGCTATGCGCCGGAGGACCGTCGCTTGATTCCGGAGTTGAGCGTCGAGGAGAACATCCGTCTGCCGGCCCTGGCGCTGAAGCTCGACCGTGCCGAGATCGCGCGCAGGCTCGACGAGATCTACCAGCTGTTGCCCGAATTGCACGTGATGCGGTCCCGGCCTGCCGGCGGTGTTTCCGGAGGGCAGGGGAAGATGGTCGCGCTGGGGCGTGCGCTGACGGTGGCACGCAAGGTCCTGCTGCTCGACGAGCCGTTCCAGGGTCTGGCACCGGCCCTCGCGCTCGACTATGCGCGGACCCTCGGCGAATTGCGCAAGCACCGGCCCGAACTTGCCATGTTGATCACCGAATCCTCGCCCGCGCTGCTCGATCGCATCGCCGACCGGACGCTGCAGATCGAGCGCGGCGAAGTCCTGCCCACACCGACCAAGGATAGGGAATTCCATGTTGCTGCAATTTGAACGCCTCGCGAATGACCGGACCGACCGCATTGCAGTGGAGATAGAGTCCCTCGTCATCGCGGGCTGGGCGGGCAGGGACGCGGCAGCGATCGAGCACCATATCCAGGAGCTGGCTGCGCTGGGCATTCCGCGTCCGTCTACGACGCCGCTCTATTACCGGGTCACGGCGCAAACATTGACCCAGCAAAGCCGCCTGTCCGTCCTTGGCCCGGACAGTTCCGGCGAGGTCGAGCCTGTCATTGTCGCCATGGCCGACGGGCTTTGGGTCGGCATCGGATCCGATCATACCGACCGCAAGGCTGAAGCGTCAGGCATTGCTCTTTCGAAGCAGCTCTGCGGCAAGCCGGTTGGCCCGCGGCTCTGGTCATATGCAGATGTCGAGGGCCATTGGGATGAGCTGGTCCTTCGTTCGTGGGCAACGATCGACGGGGAACGGGTGCTCTACCAGGAGAGCCCGGTCTCCTCGCTCAGGACGCCGCGCGATCTCATTCGTCGCCACACCGGCACGGACATGCTGCCAGCCGGCACGCTGATGTTCTGCGGTACGCCGGGCGCGATCGGCGGCATTCGGCCGGGGACGCGTTTTGAGATGGAGCTGAAGGATCCGGTCCTTAATCGGTGCCTCACCCATGGCTACGACGTCGACGTCCTGCCGGTAGTCTCCTGATCTTTCTTCTCGAGTGCCGGCCATGTCAGCAATGCAGGATCGATCGCAACCTTCCGCCGTCGCACGGCTCGAGGCGGCGCTTGCGCGCATTGATTCGCCGCAAGCGAAGAACGTCTTCACGGCGGTCTTTGCAGACGCCGCCCGGTGGGAAGCCGAGGCAGCGGATCGGCGCGCCGCTGTCGGAGCGTCTCGCGGCCCCCTCGATGGTCGTATCGTTTCGGTAAAGGCCTTGTTCGACGTCGCCGGCACGGTTACGAGCTCCGGGTCAGCCGTCTTGCGTCGTCTGCCGCCGGCCAGCGAAGATGCTGAAATCGTGAAGCGCTTGCGAGCTGCGGGCGCCATCGTCATCGGCAAGACGCAGATGACGGAGTTTGCCTTCTCCGCGCTTGGTACCAACCCGCATGATGGGACGCCGGGCAATCCGCGAGACCGCACCCGCGTTCCCGGGGGATCGTCATCGGGCGCGGCCGTGTCCGTGATCGACGGGATGGCCGATGTCGCCATCGGCAGCGACACCGGCGGCTCCTTGCGAATTCCGGCCGCATTGTCGGGCACGGTCGGCTTCAAGCCGACCAGCGGTTTCGTGCCGACATCAGGCGCATTCTCGCTGTCCTCGAGCCTCGACACGATCGGTCCGATCGCCGCGAACGTCGAAGACTGCTTCGTGGCTGATCAGGTGCTTTCAGGCGAAAGCACGCCGTCGCGGCTGCGGCCCGCATCGTCAGGTACGTTCCGCCTGATCGTTGCCCGCGGGCGCTTGTTCGATCGATGCGAAACCGAGGTACTCGCTGCGTTTGAGAAGGCCATGGGGTGGCTTCGATCCGGCGGCTTGCAGATCAAGGAAGGGAGCATCGAGGCCGCTCTCGACGATCTCGCCCAGATCGACAAGATCGGCACCTTCCCGTCGATCGAGGTCGGAGCAACGCTGCGCAGTTTGGGGGTCTCGGTGCTGGATGGGGTCGATCCTCGAACGCGCGTCCGCATCGAGGCCGGCGCCGGCATTCTCGGCACCGACTATGTCCGCATGATGCGACTCCGGCAGGCGGCGGTCCGATCCTTCGAACAGTCCTTCGGCAACAACGAGGCGTTCGTTCTGCCGACGACGCCAATCCGTGCGCCGTTGACCTCTTCCATTGCGGAGGATGCGGCGTTCCATGAGCTGAATGGCCTCGTGCTGCGCAATCCACGCGTCGCTAACGTGCTCGACTGCCCGTCGATTTCGCTACCGTTGCCCCTCGATGGTCTTCCCGTCGGCCTGATGCTGATCGGTCGTAGAAACGCCGACCGGCGCTTGGTGGAGATCGCAGCCAGCGTAGAAGCGCTGCTGCGAGGACATTTGCATGCTGCATAGCCCTTTCGCGCGAAAGGGCCGCCGAATCTACGATCACGTGCGATGCGGGGGCGAGAGTGCGGTCCGGAGCTTGGCGCGCCAGCCCGCCTTCGCTTTCACTTCGTTCAAGCTACGCCGGACACCACGCTTTGCCCTCGCTCTCCGCGGGGCTGCGCCACGCGTATCTGGAGCTCACGGTCCGCGGCCGTGGGACCTGCTTCGAGCGCTGAGGGAGCGAGGATGGAAAGCGCGTCGATGGTATCTCTCGCCAATCAAGCTCGTTCAAGCCGGCAGAACGGTTATCGCGACAGGAGTCGCCTGAGCGCTCCGCCGCATTTCAATTGTGGGTTTAGCTTAGCGTGGGTGAATCGGCATGGTTACGAAACCATTAGCTTTTGCCGAAAAATGCATGGGAAAACCCCCAGACTGCGCGGCTAAGATACCGTCTGCTTGCGGCGTGGAGTCACGTCGTCGGAGGCGACCGCTACCGGAAGGCAGGTTGCGGCGGATACACGTTTGCACTCAAGTGAATTATCCTCCGCCAGTGATGCACAAAATCCGCTTGTCGCAAGTTGACGCGGCTGAAGTATAAAGAAAGTCAATGACTTAGAAGATGCTCACTGCGTTCGCGACGCAGGTGCCGTCAGTTGGTCAGATCGCAACTTGAAGCGAATGTCGGTATCGGTGGTTGCGCCTCCGGGATTTGAACCTATTCGAGCACCAATTTTGGTTGGCGGAATGCGCGCGGACGGCGGCCTTTCAGGGGCTATCAACAGGCCACCGCGTCGACTTAGGCTGGCCGCCTATAGGAAAACAGGGCTTCCAGAATAGTGGGTTTAGCGATGTAGCGGACCCCAGCGACCACCGGCGGCGAGTTTTTGCGCAATCTTTCGATCTTCGACGATTTCATACGCTCGATGGTAGTACCGGGGCGCCTAACCCGGCCTGCCGAAAATCGGCGGCGATGAAGTGGGTAACCTTGGGCTCGGCCGTAGCGCCGAACTCGAAGATGGCGTCCTGAACGACCCTGTCCGCGTTAGTCACGCGCTGGTGTTGTCGCAGATGCTCGAGCCATGACGCCACCATGAATGTTTCCAGGAAGCGCCCGCCCTCGGCGGCATCCTCGAAGACATCCCAGGAATAGGCTCCGTCGCGCCGTCGTTGTTGTTCCAAAGCTCTGATGTGGGTAAGGAAGGCTTCACGGCGGTCTGGAGCAATGCGGTAGTCGACCGTAATCAGGACTGGCCCGCGGTCGGCGTCTGCGTCGATCGCCAAGACAGGTGCCGGCCAATGCATCGAGGGCGCAAGATCGTCTCCTGCGCCTGTTTGAAGCTTCCAGTGCCAGGTGAGCGCGATTCCGACGATGGCGCCCGCGGCGGCGAGGAAATGCGCCGCGGGCAAGCCGAGCGCAGAGGCAAGCTGCCCCCACAGCACGCTGCCAGCGGTCATCGCTCCGAAGAAGACGGTGACGAACATGGCCAGTCCGCGGCCGCGGACCCAATCCGGCAACGAAACTTGAACTGAGACGTTGACCGTCGCGAGGACGGCAATCCATGAGATGCCTGCAATCAGGCATGCCGCAAGTCCGATCTCCGGGTAACGCGCGGTGCCCAGGAGGATCAGACTGAGTGCCGTTCCGGCGGTGCCGGCCGCGACGAGCCCGTCGGGCCCGAAGGTCGCCTTCATCCACGGCAGCATGAACGCACCGACGATGGCGCCCACGCCGATCGCCCCGAGCAAAATGCCGTAGAGTTCTGGGCCGCCCGCGATCTGATTGCGCGCGACTAGTGGGAGCAGCGCCCAATAGGCGCTCGCGAAGAAGAAGAACGCTGCCGCCCTGACGAGTGTGGCACGGAGCTTCGGATTGAATCGCGCATGACGGAAGCCGATCACCATGGCGCCGGCAAGACGTTCCGGTGGCAGCGTGTTGCCTTGCGAGGACACCGGGCGCCACCAAAGGAGCGCTCCGATCACGGCGAAATTGCTCAGCGCGTTGATCCAGAAGGGCGCCGCAATGCCCAATCCGCCGATGACCGCGCCACCCAGCGCGGGCCCGATAGCCCTGCTGATGTTGACGCCCACGCCGTTGCTGGCGACGGCCGCGGCCAGATCCTGCCTCGGGACAAGCTGCGGGACAACCGACTGCCATGCGGGCGCGGTAAATGCCGCGCCTGCGCCGAGCAGAAACGTGAACAGCAGCAGGATGGGAGGGGTGACGAGGTTAAGCCCGACGAGCACCGCGCTGGCTGCCGCGACGATCGTAAGGACGATCTCACAACCGATCAGAAAACGGCGCTTGTCGACGGTATCCGCAAGCGCACCGGCCGGGAGTGCGAACAGAAACATTGGAAGGCTGCTCGCAACCTGAACCAGGGAGACGGTAAGCGGATCGGCATCGAGGCTGGTCATCAGCCATCCGGACGCCGCGTTGTACATCCACGTGCCGATGTTGGCGACGACGGTCGCGGTCCACACAACCGTGAACGTAGTATGCCGAAACGCGATCCATGGAGAAGCGTTGCGCATTGCGGGTGATGGATCGGACTGTTCGTTGGATGGGGGCATCGTGGTCACGCAACCGGTCGAAATTTTACACAAGGACCGGCGACGCCCGCCCAAATGCTCCAGAAACTAGAGCCGTGTGTCAGTCGCTCGTTGGCTTGAGCACCGTGGTGTAGTTCGTAGGCAACCACTCGAACCCTCCATCGATCGAACGGATATGCCCGATCCCGGGAAATGCGATATGGGCCGCGGCGATCCACGTCGTACTCTGGGCGGCCTTGGCGAACATCGCTGTGCGTTCTGCCTCTGCCGAGAAAGGATCGCTGTCGTAAGTGACGGTGATCGCGGGATCCGGAAACTGGATCGGAGCGACATGAACGAGGTCGCCCCACACCAAAAGTGTCGTTCCTTCACTCGAGACTTGGTAGGACGTGTGGCCTGGCGTGTGCCCGGGGGTAGGGACTGCACGAAACCCCGGCGAGAGCTGCTGGCCATCTGAGAAGGGTTTCAGCCGGCCCGATTCCATATAGGGCTTCAACGAAGCGCGATCGCCCTCGAACATCGGCTTGAGGAACTTGGGGGCTTCGCTTTCGTTCTTGGCGTCGAGCCAGTAATCGAGGTCCTTCTGGTTGACTCTAACGATCGCATTGGGAAACGCGGGCTTTCCTTGAGGAGCGATGCCTCCGACGTGATCTGCGTGAAGGTGAGTGAGATAGATCTCGTCGATCTGCTCCGGCTTGTATCCGGATGCACGAAGGTTTTCCAGCAGGTGTCCGCAGCATCCGCCGTAGAGATTGCCGGCGCCGCTGTCGATCAGAATGAGCTTCTCTCCCGTGTTGACAAGGAAGGCGTTGATCGAGCCCTCAAGGGGAGCGGGGAGATCGGACGCGGCAAGGAGAGCCTCCGCTTTGCCGGGATGACTCTCCGCAAGCTTCACGGCTGTCCGGTTTCCACCTGGCATCGTCTCGTTCCTCGTCATCACATCGTGGACCGGGAAAGGATGCGTGCCGTCGAGCAAAGCTGTTATCTCCACGTGGCCCAGCATGATGCGGTAGAAGCCCGGTGCCTGGACGCGGACCTGCGGAGCACCGGCGTCCGCCTGCTCATGGGATAACAGGGATACAAACACCAGCAGCGCGATGGTGTGGATCGGCTTCATTTCGCCTCCTCATCTTCAGGTGCCCGGCTCAGTTGCGGGCGTCTTAGCCGTTCCAGCCGTTCAAGAAATCGAGAAGGAGTCTGTTGACCGCTTCCGGTTGCTCTTCTTGCGGAAGGTGGCCGCATTGTTCGATCGGAGCCACGGTGAGATTCTCGGCCATCTCGCTCCAGATCGACTTCATGTCGAACAGACGGCCGACAGCTCCAAAATCTTCGCCCCAAAGGGACAGCACGGGGCACTTGATTTTCTTGTCGGCGTCCTCGAGGTCCTGAGCGACGTCTTCCGCACTCGCGCGATAATCGGCCATCGCGCCTCGTACTGCGCCCGGCGCGCTATATGATTTCACGTAGGTCTCGAATGCCTCGCTGGAGATGGTCATGGGGTCGTGGCACCAATCGGAGAAGAAGTGCCGAAGCCAGATCTCCTCCCGTCCCGCGATCAATGCCTCAGGCAGATCGGGAATCTGGTGGAACATGAAGAACCAGTATTCGCGTGCGATCTTGGCGTTCATCTCGCGCGCGACGACGCGCGTCGGAACGTTGTCCATGACCACGAGACGATCGACGATGTCAGGGTGGTCCTTGACGAGACGCGTGGCGACCCGCGCGCCGCGGTCGTGTCCGACCAGTGCGATGCGTCCAACTCCGAGCGCCTTCAACAGCTCGACGATGTCGTTGGCCATCGTTCGCTTGTCGTAGCCTTTCGACGGCTTATCGGTCTCGCCGTATCCGCGAAGATCAGGAGCAATCACCCGGTAGTGCGGGGCGAGCGCTGGGATCTGGAAGCGCCAGGCGAAGTTGGTCTCGGGGAAACCGTGCAGGAGGACGACCGGGGGGCCAGCCCCTGCCTCGAGGTAGAATTGCCTGATGCCATTGGCCCGGCATGTGTTCCGACGAATGCTGGTCACCGATCTGATGCCCCGGTCCAAGGTTTTGAGCCGGCATCCTTCGTGAAGTCGGTCGGGACTGATTGCAGGTTTTGACGATGCTTTGTACGATTGCGTCGCAGCAGCAGCGAAAACGCCCGGCGTCGTACCGAATTTTGCCCTGACGGCGGTTCCGTTACCGGGAGAAAGTCCAAGACACGGTGGTGATGTTCGGGATTGTGTGGTCGAAACGACCGGTTTCAGAGCGAGAGGGAGGACCCATAACGTGAATACCACACACCGAATGGACCGCCTCAGGACCGCGCATCGGACAGCGACGACGTGAACGCGCGGGGACTCCACCACGTTACGACCATCATCGGCGACGTACGACGCGCCGCTGACTTCTACGTGGGTGTGCTGGGGCTCAAGCGGGTCAAGAAGACCGTCTGCTATGACGACCCCGGCAGCTACCACGTGTACTACGGCGACGACCTCGGAAATCCGGGCGCCGTGATGAGCACGCTCGCCTGGAACTGCGTGACGCCAGGAATGATCGGTGCCGGCGAGGTCGTGCAGACCGCCTTCCGCGTCGCGCCGAATTCGCTGGACCGGTGGACAGATCGGCTCGAATCCTTGGGTGTACCCAACCGAATGGAAGCATCGCCCTTCGGGGAACGCGTGCTCTGTTTCGCGGATCCCGATGGGACGCCGCTCTCGCTTATCGAGACATGGGAAGCAAAGTCGGAGCAAGCCGACCAAGACTCAATGGCCGATCGCTCGCTGCGCGGCCTTCACGGCGTTACGCTGAACGTCCGCGAAGAGGATGCGACGATCGACATCCTTCAGAAGGTATTCGATTTCCAACTGGTCGCTCATCGGGAAGGAACCATGCGCTTCGTGGCCCACGACGGCCCGGGCGGGGCGCTCACGTTGCGCATGATCGGGAAGTCCTCGCGGGGACGCCTCGGCGGTGGCACCATCCGGCACGTCGCTTTCCGTGCCAGGGATCTCGACGACCGAACGGCGATGGTCGAGAAGCTTCGGTCGACGTACGGCATCGTGGTGAGCGATCCCATCGAGCGAACCTACTTGAACGCGGTAGGCTTTCGCGCGCCCTGCGGCGTGCTTTTCGAAATTGCGACCGATGGTCCGGGATTTGCCGTCGACGAGGCGCCGGAGCTGCTGGGCCAGAAACTTCAGCTTCCCGCATTTCTCGAAGAGCGCCGCGCCGAGCTGCAGGCGATCTTACCGCCGCTCAATTGAACGGCCTGTCGATCATCGAGAGCTCGACCTTCCATGAAATCGGTAAGTCGCGGGCAGACGAAATCGAGGAATGCTTTCACGCGAAAAGGCAGCCGGGGTCCACCGTGATAGAGCGCGTGCACTTGCTCTTCGTCGCCTGCGGTACCCTCGAGCACTTCGACCAAGTGGCCAGCCGTTATATCATCGCGAATGTGATAGTCGGCGAGTCGGGCCAGGCCGATGCCCGCGATTGCCATTCGCCGCAAGGTTTGGGCGTTGTTAGCAAGCAGGGAGCCGCTGACCGCCCGGTCGACAATTCGCCCGCTCTCCTTCAGAGGCCAGACCGGTGCAGAGCGCCGGAAATTGAATCCCAGGCAGTTGTGACCGGAAAGATCGTCCACCCTTTTTGGCTCACCCAAGCGGTCGATATAGTCGGGAGATGCGACGATCCTTCTCTTGACGACCCCAATGCGTCGGGCGACCATCGCAGAGTCCTGCAAGGGGCCGACGCGGAAGGCGACATCGGTTCGGTCGAGGTACAGATCGACGATCTCGTCGGACAGCGAGAGGTCGATCACGATGTCGGGATGAGCTTCCCAAAAAGCCGGGAGCAGGCGTTCGAGGCCGAGGATGCCGAAGGAAACCGTGGCGTTGACGCGGATCGTTCCCCCGGCCGTCGCTGCGCCCCGAGAAATGCCGCGCTCGATGCCATCGAGTTCGGCCAGCAGTGCAAGGCTCTTCTCATAGTACGTTCGGCCTTCGAACGTCAGGCAGAGCCTCCGCGTCGAACGTTCGAACAGCCGAACGCCGAGCCGAACCTCGATCCTTCCGATGAGCTTGCTGACGGTGGACGGCGTCATCAGGAGGCGACGGGCCGCCTCGGAGTAGCTCCCAGCTTCCACCACGCGGAGGAAGACCTGCATTTCGCCAATCCGATTATCCATCACCAGCCAATCTATGAAACCGTTTCACAGATAAAGTGGAATTGGGGCGGATTATCAAGCCCGGCAAATGTCACCTATCCTGGGTCATCGTTTCCTTTTCCGGTCGATTTTCCGATTAGCACGTTGCGGTCGGCAGCTGTCGGGATCGGCGACTTGAACAGAGATGATTGTTTCGATAGACGCGACGATGTGGTCCTTCGGTGAATATATCCAACGGCGGATAGCTTTGTGACTCCAATGATGGAAGAGGCTGATATTGCGTCTGGAGGCTTCTACGGTCGCCGCCTCAGTCAGCACCTCGGTATGGAGGGCGACTGCCTGCTGCGTATCCGTCGCGAGGGCGAGTTGGCGCTCGCAATGACCCGACTGACCTGCTCTCGCTTCGTTCGGGAACGGACGGCGGCCATTCCTTCCGAACCGGCCTTCAGCATCCTGCACCAGCTCGGCGATCTCGAGAGGCACTCCTGCTGGCTGGCCGGACGACCGCGGTATTCGGGGGCATTCGGTGCGGGGACTGTCAGCGTGATCGACCTCCGCGACAATCCGCAATGCGAATTCAAGGGACCGTTCGACGCGGTTCAATACTACGTTCCCCGGAAGGCTCTGGACGAGTTCGCCCGCGAGCATGGAGCCAAGCCCGTCTCGACCCTCAAATGGAGCAGGGATGAGCGTGATCCGTTCCTGTCGACGCTGTCGAGCGTTCTGCTCAGCGCGGTGGAGCAGGATCCGGCAACTAACCAGCTCTTTATCGACCAGATCGGGCTCAGTCTGGTCGCGCATTTCGCGCAGACCTACGGCGGCATGCGCCCGAGCGACGGGGTCTCGGGCGGAGGGCTGGCGCCGTGGCAGGAGCGACGGGCCAAGGAGATCATGCGAACGCGGCTCGCCAGCAACCTGACGATCGCTGACGTCGCCGCGGAATGCAAATTGACGCCGAGCCACTTCGCGAGGTCGTTCCGGCGCAGCACAGGCGTGGCGCCTCACGAATTCCTCTCGCAGCTCCGGATCGATGAAGCCAAGCGCCTCATGCTGACCACGAAGCTTCCGCTAGCCGACATTGCGCTCATCTGCGGTTTCGGCGACCAGAGCTACTTCACCAGGGTGTTTTCCCGCAACGTCGGCGCAAGCCCCGGCGCCTGGCGACGGGCCCGGACGGACGGCTAGGTCCGGGCCCGCCGGCGTTTCAGGTGGGCCGGATCATGTCGCGGGCGTAGGCCAAACCGATCCCGTATCCTCCAGCATGAGATTCGACGATGGCGCGTGCGCCATCGTACGTTTCGTGCCTTGTCCAATCACGCTGCATCTCGAGCAGGACCTGGATCCAGGACGTGAGGCGGGCACCGGCGGCCTGCATCCGGCCAAGAGCCAATTCGTGGCTTGCGGTCGTGAGCCCACCACAGGCATCGCCGACGACGTAGACCTCCAAGCCCGCCGACAGCGCCGACATCACCGCGAACGTCACGCACGCTTCGGTGAGCAGGCCCGAAACGATCAAGCGGCTTCGACCGGTGGCGAGGACGGCCTCACGCGCCTTGTCGTCCTCCCACACGTTCATGCTGCGCCGGTCGATCGGCTCGATGCCGGGCAGCGCCGACTCAACGGCCGGCATCAGCGGCCCACTGTAGACCTTCGTCGCGGAGGTCGAAGCGACCACCGGCAGGCCGAACACCGTCGCGGTCTTGGCGAGCGCGACGACGTTGTTGATGAGAACCTGCCGGTCGATCGAACCCACGCCGAACGCCAGGCCGGCCTGTTGGTCGACCAGAAGCAGGGCACAGTCCTTCGGCTCGAGCAGATGAAGTGGATTCGGGGCCATCGACGTTCTCCGGTCAGGCTTTCAGGAACGCGAGCAGGTCCGCATTGACCTGATCGGCATGTGTCGTCGCGGTTGCGTGCGGCGCGCCCGGGTAGATCTTCAACTTGGCGCCGTTGATCATCTCCGCGGCCAGCTTGCCCGTATAGGGGAACGGCACGACCTGGTCGTCCTCGCCATGGATCACCAGGGTGGGGACGTCGATCTTGGCCATGTCGGGCCGGAAATCGGTTTCCGAAAACGCGGTCACGCAATCGATCGTCGCCTTGATCGAAGCTTGAAGTGCGACCTGCAAGGTCTGCTTGAACACACCCTGCGACACTTTCATGCCGTGGTTGGTGCCGTAGAAGAGCGGGCTGAAGTCGTCGAGGAACTGCGGGCGGTCTTTGACCAACCCGGCCTTGATGCCGTCGAACACCGACTTGTCGACGCCATCGTGATCCGCGGTCTTGACGAAGAGAGGCGTCACGGCACTGAGCAGAACAAACTTGACGACTCGCGACGTCCCGTGGCGTGCCACGTAGCGCGTGATATCTCCGCCGCCCATGGAGAATCCGACGAGCGTGACGTCCTTCAGATCGAGATGCTTGACAAGATCGGCGATGTCATCGGCGAACGTATCGTAATCATAGCCCGTCCAGGGCTGGCTCGACCGGCCAAAGCCCCTGCGATCGAACGCCACGGTCCGGTAGCCGTGCTCGGCGAGGAAAAGCATCTGCGCGTCCCACATGTCCGCGCTGAGCGGCCAGCCGTGGCTGAACAGGATCGGCTTGCCGCTTCCCCAATCCTTGTAATAAAGCTCGGTACCGTCCCGCAATTTCAGCAAGGCCATCGTTCGCTCCTGTGACGAGGTTATGAGGATCGGGACGTCATCCAGCGAGGTCGTCCGGCTCCCGCGCTCAAGGTCGCGGATGGAGCACAGATTAGCTTGGACTATCTGCGCGTGCTTTGGACATGCTGGCGATCTCGAACCGGTGCCACCGAGGGGGCGTTCGGCAATTCGTCGCACCGCGATGAATGATCGGGCCGAAGTCCAAGCCGCGACGAAATCGTCCAAGCTCCGTCGGCGTTCAGGGTTCACGGTGCGGCTGCTTGCAACACCCCCTTTTGCCCGATCGCCGATGCCGATCGCAAGGAGTCCACCAATGTCGAAACTCGATATGCTCACCCCGGACAATAGCGCCATCGCACTGATCGACTATCAGCCGGCCATGTTCCAGGGGGTCCAATCGCATGACCGCTTGGTCACGATCAACAACGTCCAGATTCTCGCCAAGGCCGCCAAACTTTTCAAAATCCCGACGGTGCTGACGACAGTAGCGCGAGATTCGTTTTCCGGGCCGTTCATCCCGGAAGTGACATCGCTGTTTCCGAAGCACGACGTTATCGACCGCACGTCCATGAATTCCTGGCTCGATGCGAACTTCCGCAAGGCGGTGGCTGCCACCGGCCGCAAGAAATTCGTGCTGGCGGGACTTTGGACCGAGGCGTGTGTGATTTTCCCGACGTTGGACATGCTCAAGGAAGGCTTTGAGATCTACATCGCCGCCGATGCTTGCGGCGACCTCTCGCTGGAAGCGCACAACCGTGCAATGGAGCGCGCCATCCAGGCAGGCGCTGTTCCGATCACGTCGTCGCAGTACGCCTACGAGCTTCAGCAAGACTGGGCGCGCACCGAGACTTACGAAGGAATGATGGACATCCAGCGCGCCCATTCGCCTTACGGAATTCAGATCCGCTTCTCCAAGTGGGCGCTGGGCGAGCACGCCTCCGAAGGCGGCGCGAAAACCGGCTAGACCTCCTCAACGCGGATAGCCGTGATGAAAATCTATCTGTTGTCACTCGGCGCCGGCCTTTTGGTCGGCGTCATCTATAGCCTCTTGGATGTGCGTTCGCCGGCCCCGCCGCTGGTCGCTCTGGTCGGGCTGCTTGGCATCCTCGCCGGCGAACAGATCGTTCCCGTCGCCCGGCAATTGATTTCGGGGCATGGGCTCGCGTCCGCCTGGCAACAGGCCAAGTGCGCTCCGCACATGTTCGGGATGCTGCCCGGACGCCAAAGCGACCAACCTAAACGAGCTTCCGCGCAAGAAGGTCTGGAGAAACACTCATGAGCTCGACGCCGGACATCATTCTGCACCGTGGTCTGTTTACGACACTCGACCGCACGAACCCCACGGCTTCGGCCGTCGCGATCGCCGACGGTCGATTCGTCGCCGTCGGACACGACCATGAGGTGATGAAGCTCGCCGGGCCCGCCACGAAGATCGTCGACCTCAAGGGGCATCGCGTGCTGCCCGGCTTGATCGACAACCATCTCCACATCATCCGCGGCGGTCTGAACTTCAACATGGAGCTCCGCTGGGACGGCGTGCGTTCGCTCGCCGACGCCATGGGTATGTTGAAGCGGCAGGTCGCCGTCACGCCGCCGCCGCAATGGGTGAGGGTGGTCGGCGGATTCACCGAGCACCAGTTCGCGGAAAAGCGACTCCCGACCATCGACGAGCTCAATGCCGTCGCACCGGATACGCCGGTCTTCCTGCTGCACCTCTACGACCGGGCTATCCTGAATGGCGCTGCGTTGCGGGCTGTCGGCTATACCAAGGATACGCCCGAACCGCCGGGCGGCGAGATCACGCGCGACGCAAAGGGCAATCCCACTGGTCTTCTGCTCGCCAAACCCAACGCCAACATCCTCTACGCGACGCTCGCGAAGGGACCGAAACTCCCCTTCGACTACCAGGTCAACTCCACCCGACATTTCATGCGGGAATTGAACCGGCTCGGCGTCACCGGCGCGATCGATGCCGGCGGAGGATTCCAGAACTATCCGGACGACTATGCCGTCATTCAGAAGCTGAGCGATGAAGGCCTCCTGACGATACGGCTCGCCTATAATCTCTTCACCCAGAAGCCCAAGGGCGAGAAGGAAGACTTCCTCAACTGGACGAAGACGTCGAAATACAAGCAGGGCAACGACTATTTCCGTCATAACGGCGCCGGCGAGATGCTGGTGTTCTCGGCCGCGGACTTCGAGGATTTCCGCGTCGCCCGTCCGGATATGCCGCCCGAGATGGAGGGTGAGCTCGAGGAGGTCGTCCGCGTGCTGGTCCAGAACAAGTGGCCGTGGCGGCTACACGCGACCTATGACGAGACGATCTCGCGTGCGCTGGACGTCTTTGAGCGGGTCAACCAGGACATGCCATTGGAAGGGCTGCACTGGTTCTTCGACCATGCAGAGACGATCTCCGACCAGTCGATCGACCGCATCGCGGCGCTGGGCGGCGGCATCGCCGTGCAGCACCGGATGGCCTACCAGGGCGAATATTTCGTCGAGCGATACGGAGCGGGAGCCGCCGAGGCAACGCCTCCGGTCAAGAAGATCATCGACAAGGGCGTCAAGGTCTCGGCCGGCACCGACGCGACGCGTGTGGCGTCCTATAATCCGTGGGTTTCATTGTCCTGGCTCGTCACCGGTCGGACCGTCGGCGGATTGCGGATCACGCCGCAACGCAACTGCCTGGATCGCGAGACGGCGCTGCGAATGTGGACCGAGAACGTGACGTGGTTCTCCAACGAGGAGGGCAATAAGGGCCGCATCCAGGTCGGCCAGCTCGCAGACCTCGTTGTTCCTGACCGCGATTACTTCTCCTGCAGCGAGGCAGAGATCGCCGACACGACGTCCGTCCTGACGATGGTCGGCGGCAGGATCGTGTTCGGTGCCGGCGATTTCTCCAAGTTGGAGGCGGTTACGCCGCCGCCGGCCATGCCGGATTGGTCGCCCGTCCGCCGGTTCGGCGGGTATGCAGCTTGGGCCGATGACAAGGCAAAAGCGAAGAAGGACAGCCTTGCAATGAAGGCTATGCAGATGTGCGGTTGCGCCAATTCCTGTGGCGTGCACGGCCATGATCACGCCACCGCATGGTCTAGCCGTTTGCCTGTCTCCGACCTGAGGAGTTTCTGGGGCGCCCTCGGCTGCGCGTGCTGGGTGGTCTGACGTGTCTGGCGGAATCTCACCGAACTGGGTTTCTGCGATCCTGCGGTGGCCGCTGCTATGGCATGCGGCGAGGCTGGCGCTGGTCTCGGCCTATGTGCTCGGCGGCTTTACCAAGCTGCTCGACTTCGCGGGCGCGGCGGCCGAGCAGGAACACTTCGGCCTGTATCCGGGCTCATTGTGGGCTGCAGCGGCCATCGTGGTTGAACTGGGTGGCTCACTGCTCGTCATCGTCAATCGCTTCGTGTGGTTCGGAGCAGGTGGGCTCGGTGTGCTGACGTTCGTCGCGATGTTCACCGCCAATGCCTTCTGGACAATGGGTGGCCATGAGAGATTCATGGCCGCGAATGCCTTCTTTGAACATCTCGGGCTGATTGCGGGCCTCATCATCGTGTCGATCGTCGCCGACCAGGCTTCTTCCAGCTCCAGCCGCGCTGCGCGATCTCATGCCTTCCAAGGAGTGTCGAAATGAAATCAATGAGAATCCTCGCTCTTCTGGCCTTTTCCGCGGCTATCACGACGGCTGGGCCGGTTGCCGGAAAGGAAGCGACGAAGTCCAAGGAGACGATGGTCGCCGTCGCCCCTCAATATGATACGACCCACGTCTATGTGGCGTCCGAGGACGTGGATAAGTTCGCGACGAGTTTCATCGCGACCTTCGGCGGCAAGAGCACCAAGCAGGTGGTGGCGACCGTCACGCCCACGCCGAGCAGCACCACGTCGCAATTGCTGCAAACGCCCGTAGGCACGGTCTCATTGTTCGGCTTCAAGACGCCGATCCCGTATCCGTTCGGGGCGGAACGGAACGGCTATCTCGTCAGCGACATGGACAAGGCAGTCAAGGCGGCGCGCGCCGCGGGCGCCGACGTGATCGTGTCCACTTTCCCCGATCCGATCGGGCGCGATGCCGTGGTCCAGTGGCCCGGCGGCATCAACCTGCAGATCTACTGGCACACGACCAAGCCGGACTATGCCCCCTTCGAGCGTATTCCGGAAAACCGCGTGTACGTCTCGCCCGATAAGGCGGCCGCTTTCACGCGAAGCTTCCTGGCATTCTCCCGCGGCAAGATCGTCTCCGACGACGCGAAGGCGCCCGGCGCCGAGATCGGAAGATCGGATGCGACCTACAGGCGCATCCGGATCGAATCCGCCTTCGGTAAGATGGTCGTACTGGTCACGGATGGTCATCTGCCCTATCCCTATGGGCGGGAGACGACAGGCTACGAAGTGGCCGATCTCGCTGCGACGTTGGGCAAGGCGAAGGATGCGGGCGCGACGGTACTCGTCGAGCCCTACACGTCCGGCGATCGCTCGGCCGCGATGGTCATGTTCCCCGGCGGCTACGTCGCCGAAATACATGCAGTGGGGCCGAAGAGCGCATCTAGTGCCGACGGCAAGACGAGGTGATGTCCGCCGATGCCGGCACGGATCGAACTGCGTAGCTTCTGGGTCCTGCCGGTGCTTGCGAGCCTTGCCGCAGGCGTCGCGCGGGCCGAGGACGGAAATGCCTCGCTCCCGAAGAGACCCACTATCCAGGCAAACCGCTGGGCGGAGGATTGGTCGGTCCTTGCCGATCCGAGGTTGCGCACCGAGCCGTTCGACGAGCTGAAGTACATCCCGCTTTGGGCCACCGATCCGAAGAGCTACATCTCGCTGGGCGCCACGCTGCGCGAACGTTTCGAGAGCAACAACGCAGCGGGCTTCGGCATCGGCAACACGCCGTCTGACGGTTACTTCCTGCAACGGTTGCAGGTCCACGCGGACGTCCACTTCAACGAAAACTGGCGTGCGTTCGTGCAGTTGGAGGACGACCGCGCATTCGACAAGACGAGCATCTCGCCGGTCGATCAGGATAGGCTCGACCTTCGTCTCGCGTTCCTGGAATACGTCAATACGTTCTCGGGCGGAACGCTGAAGGCACGCGTCGGGCGGCAGGACTTTGCGTTCGATCTGCAGCGTTTCGTATCTTCCCGAGACGGGCCCAACGTCCGGCAGTCGTTCGATGCCATCTGGGCCGACTGGGAGACCGGCGCCTGGCGGTTCATCGGCTTCGTCAGCCGTCCCGTCCAATACTTCGACGTGCGTCCCTTCGACGACACCTCGAACGACAACTTCCGCTTCAGCACGCTCAGGGTTGAGCGCAAGGTGTTCGGCGACAAAGAGCTTTCCGGCTACTATTCGCTCTACGAACGCAACGGCGCCAAGTACCTGGACGCTTTTGGCGACGAGCACCGCCACGTCTTCGATGTTCGCTTCGCGGGCAACGCGCAGCATTTCGATTGGGATCTCGAGGCCATGGGACAGGCGGGCCAAGTGGGGACGAAGGACATTCGCGCCTGGGCCGTCGGCGCGCGGACGGGCTACACCTTCGTCAGCGTGCCTTGGCAGCCGCGCGTCGGCCTTCAGGTCGACGCCGCATCCGGCGACCGTAGTCCCGGAGACGGAGCGTTAGGAACGTTCAATCCGCTGTTCCCGAACGGCTACTACTTCACGCTCGCTGGCTATACGGGCTATGTGAACCTGGTGCATCTCAAGCCATCCATCACCATCAGTCCGGCGAGCCGGCTGAAGGTGATGGGCGCCATCGGCCTGCAATGGCGCGAGACGACGGCCGATGCCATCTACGTCCAGCCCAACGTGCCGATCGCGGGGACCGCCGGCAAGGGAAGCAATTGGACGGGAGCATACGGACAGCTCCGCGTCGACTACGCGTTCAACGACCATCTCACGGGAGCCGTCGAGGCGGTGCATTTCGACGTTGGTGACACGATCCTCCGCGCTGGTGGTCACACCAGCAACTATCTAGGTGTCCAGCTTCAGTACGGTTGGTAAATATGCCGCGGCAAATACTCCTGCTTCCGCTTCTGATGAGCTTCAACGCCGGGTTCGTGGATACTGGCGGATTCCTGGCGCTCCAGGGTCTGTTCACCGCGCACGTCACCGGCAATTTCGTCACCTTCGGAGCTGCCATGGTGCTTGGGACATCGGGCGGAATCGCGAAGCTTCTCGCTCTGCCGGTCTTTTGCGTGGTGGTGATCACCACTCGGATGTTCAGCTTCTTTCTGCCCGCAATCGGGCTGCCGATCTTTCGCTCGATGCTCGCCATCAAGGTGATGCTTCTGGCGGCGGGCGGTGCATGTGCCGTCTACTTTGGGCCGTTCGTCCAAGGCGATAGTTGGCAGGCGATCTGTACCGGCATGTTCCTGGTCGCAGCCATGGCCATCCAAAACGCCGCGCACCGTATCCATATGGGCACCGAGCCTCCGAGCACGCTCATGACGGGGACGACCACCCAGATCATGATCGACGTCGCGGACGTATTGCGGGCCGCACCGGCCTCCGTGTTGGCCGTCGCCACGCCTCGCCTTTGCAAGATGGCGGCGAGCGTGGCGGCCTTCGCTCTTGGCTGCGCCGCTGGCGCTTGTCTCTACGCGAAATTTGGGACGTGGTGTTTCGTGCTGCCTCCGCTGATCGCGCTGCCGGCGGTGTTTCTGGCCACCGCGGAACCGAAGTGACGCGGCGGGAGCGATCTGGCGAACAGGTTGGGCCAGACAAATGTCGAATGAGGTGTGGTACTCATCGATTTCCTTGTCGAGCGCTTCGGGCGTGAAATCGACGAGCGAGGAAGTTGAGATGGCCGGCAGTACTCCTGATCCGTCGCCTCGATCTTATCCCTGGTCGGTCTCGTTCGTGCGTCGGGCCGGCCCCATCTCGGTTGCCGCCGGGAACATGGACACATTTGCCGAGATCGAAATCTGGCTGCTGGAAGGGGCCTCCGCCGAACGGCAAATGATCGACCTGCTGGTCAAGCTGATCCGTCGGATGAAGGCCGCCGGCTCTTCGGTCGATCGTCTGACCTTGCATATCGGAACGCTCCACCCTCAGCTCGTTGGCTTCGCGTGGGTCTGGAACGTCGATGACGGCTTCTGCGACGAGGTGCGCGTCGCCGACGCGGCGATCGATTCTGACGCCTACAAGCTCAATCCGCTGCAACGAATCGTCGAGACCGGCGAAACGATTCGGCGAGCGCCGAATGAGCCGTCGGCGCAGGCCGAATTTCCCATCATGATCGAGCTCGCGTCCGCCGGCATGACCGACTACGTGGCGATCCCCTTATCCGGCCTGGATACGCGCAACGTGATCACCATTGCTACGAAAGCGGCCGGCGGCTTCGCCGAGGCGGAGACAGATTCCCTGACACGCCTCTTCAAGCTGTTCGCCTTGCACGTGCAGCGGCACAGCGAGTTGAAGATCTCCGAAAATGCGTTGGGCGCCTATCTTGGCTACGGCGCTGCCGCCAAGGTGCTCGAAGGAGCGATCAAGCGCGGCGCAGGAGACTCGATCCGCGCCGTGATTTGGGTCTCGGATCTCAGAAATTTCACCAAGATGTCGGACGTTCTGGCCCCGGCCGAGATGCTTGTGCTGCTCAACGCCTACTTCGAAGCGATGGCGAGCGCCGTGGCCGCTCATGGCGGCGAAACCCTCAAGTTCATCGGCGACGGGATGCTCGCTGTCTTTCCGGTGACGGTGGGGGTCGCCGAGGCGTCGCGCGCGGCCGTCTCGGCGGCGAAAGAGGCAATCGCCAGCCTCGAAACTTCCAATCGGACAATCCGGCCCATGTCCGACGCTGGAGGCCGCCCCGTGCTCCGGGCGGGTATCGTCCTTCACGAGGGTGAGGTCTTTTTCGGTAACGTCGGCGCTCCGGATCGCCTCGACTTCACGGTCATTGGCGCAGCCGTCAACGAGGCCTGCCGCGTGGAAGCGCTCACCAAGACGATAGGTCGGGATCTGCTCATGACGGAAGCCGTCGCTGGACATGTTGCCGATGTCGAGTATCTCGGTGAGCACCAGTTGCGAGGAGTCTCTGCCCGGATGTCTATATACGGTCTCGCGGGATGACGACTTGCCTGCGCCGTTCTGCCGGCATCAAGCTCGCGCAGCGGCCTTTCCGTTGATGGTCTCGAGCGGCGAATAGTCGATATAACCGGAATCCGAACCACCGTATATCCCGAACGGTTTGGGGGCATTGTAGGGACCACCAGCCCGAATCCGTGCCGGAAGATCCGGATTGGCGAGAAAGAGGCGGCCGAAGGCGATAGCGTCCGCCTCTCCGGAACTGACGATCCGGGCGGCGTGCCCGGGGGTGATGCCGGCATTGACGATGAGTGGTCCGCGATAGTGTCCGCGGAAGATCGGAAGCATCCTTTCGTAGTCGGGTGCTCCCGTCCAGGCGTTCGTGTCGGCAAGGTGCAGATATGCGAGCCCGGCAGCCTGCAGAAGAGGCGCGAGTTGCCCATAGGTATCTTCCGGTTTCGGGTCGCGAGCGCTGTTGTAGTCTGCGAACGGCGATAGCCGCAGTCCTATCCGCGAACGCGGCATGACATCGGATATCGCCGAAACGATTTCCAGAACTAATCTGGCGCGTCCTTCGACGCTCCCACCATAGTCATCGGTTCGCCGATTGATCGTCGGGGATAGAAACTGGTGGATCAAATAACCATTGGCGCCGTGGATCTCCACGCCGTCGAACCCTGCGCGAACGGCGTTGGCGGCCGCCAGTCTGAATTCGTTGATGACGCCTTGGACCTCTCCGAGCGTCATCGCGCGCGACGGCGTAGCCGCGATCCGCACGTATGCGCCGTTGGCAAGCAGCGCCCACACCTGCAGCCGGTCCAGGTCGTCGTTTACACCCGACGGCGACAGCGGTTGCTTGTCGGACAGCAGGCCACGCGCGCTCGCGCGTCCAGCGTGCCAGAGTTGCGCGACGACGCGTCCTCCTTTTTCGTGGATCCGATCGACGACCGCTTTCCATCCCTCGGTCTGTTCCTCGGTCCAGAGACCGGGCGTGCGGTCGAAGGCATTGGACATCGGTCCTACGTTGATGCCTTCGCTTATGATCAAGCCGGCGCTCGTCCGCGCTGCGTAGTATTCCGACGCGGTAGGATTGATGACGCCGCGCTCGTCGGCACGCGACCGGGTCATCGGGGCCATGACTATCCTGTTCGCGAGATCGAGATCACCCAGGGTCGTCCGATCAAAAAGACCCGCCATGTCTACACTCCTTTGAGGTTGGGATCTGGTGCCAGTCGACCGGGCTAGTCGGCGCCATTCTCGCGCGACCAGCGATTGCGCGGCACCGGATTGATAGCGCGCGCTCCCGGATTCGATCTGCCTGCTGGGTGGCCAACTTTGCCATGACAGTTATTGAGAGAACCCGGCGTGGCGTCAGTGGCGCGATGATTTCCCGATTCGGGATGAAAGCGTCGGTAGCTGCAGCAGCAGACCCGCCGTCGCAAGCACGGCCCCGTAACCGCAGACGCCGAGCCAGGACAGATGCGCATAGGCCCAACTCGCTCCGAGGGACCCGAACGAGCCGCCGATGAACATTGCTGTCATGAACACGGTGTTCAGCCTGCTTCGTGCCTCCGGGCGGAGGGCGAAAATCAGGTGCTGATTTGACACGAGCGCCGCGTTCACCCCCGCGTCGAGCAGCACAACCCCGACGACCAATCCCGCGACAGCGTTCCAGCCCGCGAATACGGCCCATGAGAAAAGGGAGAGGGCGGCAGCAATCGCAACCACCATGTGAGGGCCCCGCTTATCGGCTACCCGACCTGCGAGAGGCGCAGCGAGGATGCCCGACGCCCCGATGACGCCGAACAGGCCAGCGATCTCCGGTCCGAGTCCGAAACTGGGCTCTTGAAGATGGAGAGACAGGACGGTCCAGAAGGCGATGAATGACGCAAACAGCATCGCTTGTGTCGCTGCCGCCAGTCGAAGCGCCGGCTCTTCGACGAGCAGGTGGATGAGCGAACGCAGCGCGTCAGTGTATCCGATACTTTGCGTCGCATGGTGTCGCGGCAAGGTCAAACGGACCAGCGCGGCGGCACCGAGCGCCAAAGGGACGCCGAGCCAGAACATCTCCCGCCATCCGAAGTGCGAGCCGACGAAGCCGGCTATCGTGCGGCTGAGGAGAATGCCACCCAGGATCCCGCTGACGACCGTTCCGACGGCGGCGCCTCTGGTCCGGTCATCAGCAAGCGTTGCGGCGAACGGGACAATCTGTTGAGCGACGGTGGCCGCCACGCCCAGCATGAGAGAGGCCGCAATCAATGCGAGCGTCGATGGAGCGACCGCGGCGAATGCGAGAGCCGCCGCCAGAACGACGAATTGCGCGGCGATAAGGCGACGCCTTTCCACAAGGTCTCCCAAGGGAACCAAAAAGAGGAGACCGACCGCGTAACCGAACTGTGTGGCCGAGGGTATGAGACCGATGGCCGAGGAGTTCGGATAATTTGACTCGATCAGGCCGAGCAGTGGCTGATTGTAGTAGATGTTCGCGACAGCAATTCCGGCGCAGACCGCCATCGCAAAGATGTGTGCACGCGTGAGCGCGGAGGCCTGTTGGTTAGTCGCGATCGTTGACGTGGACATGGGGACAAATCCTCTTTCGTCGGCACGCAGTCTCGGTTCGACGCGCCGGCTCTTGAACTCGGCAGCACCAATGTTAATTATCAATCGATAAATAACAAGGGATCGTCAAAGATGAATGGCTCCCATGTGCAGATGGCGGCATCTGCACAAGGCAGCGATGGTCACGGCAATCGCGGCAACAGCTGCCTTGGCCGCACGAGAGTCCTCGCTCGATCGTTACGCTGTGGACGAGCGGGCGTATTGGATTCCGTACGCACGCTTTGGATTGGCTCGTCGAGCCGGGATCGAGAGATTGTGCAAGTCGCGCAAGAAACTGAAAAGATGTCGCCCGGACCGGCCTGATATGGCGTCCGCATCCAGGAGGGGGAGAGCGATGAAGCTTAGGTCCGTTCTGCTCGTACTGCTTGCGATTGGAGCGATCGGCGGGACGGCGGCACTTCTCTATGCTTGGGAATCGCCGATTCCTTCCATCGATTCACGGTCAGCCCGAGCCCCGGATCGGGCGAAGGCGCGTCATGGAGCGAGCCTTGCTCTGCTCGGAGACTGTGCCACGTGTCATACGGCACCCGGCGGACTCCCCTACGCCGGGGGGCTTGCGATGCCCACGCCCTTCGGAACGATCTACTCCACCAACATCACGCCCGATCCGGAAACCGGCATTGGGCGATGGTCGGAGGCGGCGTTCATTCGTGCTCTGCGGTCCGGCGTGGATCGCGAAGGCCGCCACCTTTACCCGGCGTTCCCATACGACCACTTCACGCGCGTGTCGGATGATGATGCGAAGGCGTTGTATGCCTTCTTCATGTCGATCGATCCAGTCAGGTCGTCGGCGCCACCGAACGAACTCCCGTTTCCTCTCAATGTTCGCCTGACACTCGCCGGCTGGAAGCTGATGTTTCTGCGTCAGGCGCGTTTCGTCGCCGACCCTTCGAAGGATGAGAGGTGGAACAGGGGAAAGTACTTGGTCGACGGACTGGGGCATTGCGGCGCCTGTCATTCTCCGCGCAATCTGCTTGGGGCGGAAAAGGCATCGGCCAGTTTCGAAGGAGGCGAAGCCGAAGGTTGGCGCGCCTACGCGCTCGGCCGACGCTCGCAATCGCCCGTCCCGTGGGACGAGGCTGCGCTGACGGACTATCTTATGCGTGGCTCGCATCCCCAGCATGGGACGGCTCAGGGCCCCATGGCGAACGTGGTTGACAATCTGTCCCTTGTCGGCCCTGCGGACGTAGGCGCGATGGCCCACTATCTTGCATCGCTCGGCGAGAGCGAGGGGCGGAAGGATGTGGAGACGGCTCCTTCCGGTCCGGGCCGCCTGCCGCAAGCCGCGGGCATTCAGGCGGCCGCGCCTTCTATTCCATCCGATCCCGGCGGAGCGATCTATGCCGCTGTTTGTGCGTCGTGCCACGAAGGCGACAGAGCCTTGCCGCTGGGCGGCGTGAGACTTGGTCTCTCCACCGCCGTTGCAGACGAGACGCCCACCAACCTGGTCAATCTTGTGCTGCGGGGAATACCAGCATCCACCGGCGGCTCTGCGCGTCCGATCATGCCCGGCTTTGGCGATGTTCTCGGCGACCGGCAGATCTCGGATCTCGCCAACTATCTGCGAACCCAGTTTGCCGGGAAAAGCCAATGGGATGAGATAGCCAAAGCGGTCGCGGACGCCAGGGCAACCGGTGAACTGGACTCGGCAACAAAGAGTAAAAGGTTCGGTGAAGTGCCATGACAACGCTGACAATTAACGGCGAGAGCCGATCCATCAAGGCGAGCCCGGACACTCCGCTGCTCTACGTCCTCAGGGACGAGCTCGCGCTGAATGCCGCAAAGTATGGTTGCGGACTCGGTCAATGCGGCGCATGCACCGTCATCGTCGATGGCAAGGCCATTTTCTCCTGCATAACGCCGGTGATGCTGTTGGAAGGGCGGACGATCACGACGCTCGAAGGACTTGGAAGTCCGGACGCGCCTGGCCCAATGCAGCGTGCCTTCCTTGCCGAGCAGGCGGCACAATGTGGCTATTGTATTCCCGGCATGATGATGCGCGCCCAGGCGCTGCTGAATCGCGACCCGCATGCCACCGACGCGTCGATCAAGGGCGAACTTCAGCCCCATCTCTGCCGATGCGGAACACATATGCGCATTCTGCGTGCGATCCGGCGGGCCGCAGAAGAGATGAAGCCGAAGACTGCCGACGCAAGGACAAGACGATGACGCATGCCGTCTCGCGACGCAGCGTATTAGCGGGCGCCGGCGCGCTCATCATCGCCTTCCGGCTTTCCGGAGCACATGCACAAACCGAAACCGGAACGGGTGGAAAACCCTCGAAGCACGGTTTGCCCGGAAGCCTCGACGACACTCCGAGGATCGACGCCTGGATCCGCATCGACGCCTCGGGCGCCGCTACGATCCTCACCGGCAAAGCCGAACTTGGACAGGGCCTCAAGACTTCGCTGCTTCAGGTCGCGGCAGAGGAGCTCAAGTTGCCGCTTGCGCGGCTATCGCTGATCACGGCCGACACTGCGCGGACGCCCAATGAGGGCTACACGGCCGCCAGCCACTCCATGCAGGATTCCGGCACCGCAATTCGGCATGCGGCGGCGCAAGCTCGCGAAATACTCCGAGACGAGGCAGCCCGCCGATTCGGTGTGTCCGCTAACTCGCTGCAGATCCGCAACGGCGAGGTATTCGGCCCGAACCGCATGCGCCTGGGCTACGGCGAACTGGTCCGCGATCAGATGCTCGCGGTCGACGCACAGCAGACCTCGCTTTTGACCTCGCCGGCAGATTTCGTTGTGATGAACCAACCCGTGCCGCGGATCGATATTCCGGCCAAGGTGACGGGTGGAGCAGCCTACGTCCAGGACCTGCGCCCAGAGGGGATGCTGCACGGTCGCGTCGTTCGCCCGCCGAGTTGTGGCGCCACATTGCGGGACTGTGACGTCGCGCAGGTCGAGCAAATGGGCGGGATCGTCAAGGTCGTGCGGGACGGCAACTTCCTCGGCGTGCTTGCAGAGCGGGAATGGACTGCGATCCAGGGAATGCGAACCCTCGCGGCAACCACGACCTGGATCGAGCAGCAAGCCCTTCCGGACAGCGCGGACTTGCCGGCCGCTCTGATGAAGCTGCCCTCGCACGACACGACGATTCACGACACAGGAAATCCGGGTGAGCCCGGAATTCTGGTCGAGGGGACCTTCAGCAGACCCTATCTTACGCACGGTTCGATCGGACCGTCCTGCGCGATTGCGCAATTCCAAGACGGGAAGCTTACGGTTTGGACCCATACGCAAGGCGTGTTTTTCCTGCGCAATGCGATCGCGGGCATGCTGCGGATGCCTGCCGAGAATGTGCGCTGCATCCACGCAGAGGGCTCCGGCTGCTACGGCCATAACGGCGCCGATGACGCGGCGGCCGATGCGGCGATGCTCGCCCTCGCGGTGCCCGGTCGTCCGGTCAGGGTCCAGCTGATGCGTGAACAGGAGCACGCGTGGGATCCATTCGGGCCGGGTATGGTGGTCAAGCTCAGGGCGACGGTCGGAGCTGATGGTGCGATTGCGGATTGGCGCCACGAGGTTTGGAGCCAGTCGCATATGATGCGGCCTGGCCCTCCCGGAGCGCTGATCGCTGCCCGACTGAAAGCCGACGCCTTTCCGCCGGCGCCGCCCGTTGCGCTGGCCCAGCCTGAGGGCGGCGGCGACCGGAATGCCATTCCGCTTTACGCGATCCCGAACTCAAAGGTGGTTAGTCACTTTCTGCCTGTCATGCCCTTGCGCGGATCCTCCATGCGCTCCCTGGGAGGCTATCTTAACGTCCTTTCGATCGAGAGCGTCCTCGATGAATTGGCGGCTCGCTCGGGCCAAGATCCCGTGACGTTTCGGCTTCGGCACATCGAAGACCCTCGTGCGCGTGAGGTCATCGAAACGGCGGCATCGCGTTTCGGCTGGGCTGCGCGGGTCAAGCGTTCGGAGAGCACCGGATTCGGATTTGGCTTTGCACGTTACAAGAATCTCGAGGCCTGGTGCGCCGTGGCAGTCGAGATCGAGATTCCACGCCAGAGCGGGGGCGTTCGCGTCCGCCGTGTCGTTGCGGCGGTGGACACCGGGCAGGCCGTGAACCCGGATGGGATCCGCAATCAGATCGAAGGCGGCATCTTGCAGTCGATGAGCTGGACGCTTTTCGAACGGGTGACGTTCGATCGCACCCGTGTCACGTCGGTGGACTGGTCAGCCTATCCGATCATGCGGTTTGACAGCGTCCCGGATTCCGTCGAAGTCCACCTGATAGATCGTCCGGGCGACGCCTTCTATGGTGTCGCTGAGGCCGCACAAGGGCCTGCGGGAGCCGCGATCGCCAATGCGATCAGGGATGCGACCGGTGTTCGAATGTACGAACTTCCGTTCACTGCGGCCCGAATCAAGAGAGCGGTTGCGGTCCGATCGGAAGGCTGAATGGAGGTTTGAAGGCGCGGTGGATGCACGGCCTGCCAATACACACAACATCCGATTTGCGCTTCGAATAAGTCGGCAGACGCGCCTCCCGGACCTAGCTAGCCCTTCGCCGGCAGAACGGAGCGAAAGCCATTCAGGAAGGTTGCTATTTTTGCATCGATGATGGAATTGACATCCGTTTCGAGGGGCATCGAGTAGATGAATTGGCGCACGCCGAGGTAGAAGATCGCCGCGTGAAGTCCCCACACCATCTCGATTTCGAGATCGGTGACCGGGAGTTCGCCAGTCGAGGGGCGTCCATACTCGACCCTGATTTCCTCAATGACCTTCTCGAACGCGCGCTCGCGCAGCATTTTGAGATAGCGGGCATTCAATCCGAGATCCTTCAGGCCCGCGAACATGAACAGGCGGATCCACTCGTAAGTGAGAATGACCGCGGCATATTCGCGATAGAAACGGACTAGCCTCGCCTTCAGGGGTACCGAGCGATCGGTGATGATTTTCTCCCAGGACGGCTTCCAGCGCTCGACGAAAACGTCCTGATAGACCCGCTCGATGAGAGCTTCCTTGCTCGGAAAGTAGCGATAGAGCAGGGGCTGGGTAATGCGCAGCCGCTTTGCGAGTTCGCGGGTCTGACCCTCGAACCCGTACTCGGCGAAAAACGTGACGGCTTCTCGCGCGATAATGGCTTCCCGCTCTGACGGGTCCAGTCTCTGCTGCTCTCGGATCGGCGTCCGGTGACCCGCTTTGCTGCGCTGCTTCACATCTGATTCGTCAGTTTGAGTGCCTTCGAAACTTCATACACCGATTTGCCATCGCAGCCGATCGGGGTGCGGGCATCACGTTTTGTTTATCGAACGATAAATAGTCGTTGACTTGCGTCAAGGACATCCCGATAATTGATCAATCGATAAATAACGATCGCAAAAGGGAGGTCGCTCTTGTGTGACCATCGTTGGAGCCAAGGGGCGCAGGCCAAAGCGCTGGTGGTTGGAGGGTCCATGGCCGGATTGTTCGCCGCGTTGCTATTGCGGCGGCAAGGCTGGAACGTCGATGTGTACGAGCGTATCGGCGCCGAACTGGCAGGCCGTGGCGCGGGCATCGTGACCCATCGTGAACTGTTCGAGGTCCTGGGCAGGGCGGGTATCGATACCGACGCCGCCGCAGTCGGAGTCGTTGTCCCAGGACGGCGGGTGCTGGACCGAAGCGGCCGCATCGTGGGCGAACTCGGGCTGCGGCAGGTCCTTACTTCGTGGGGACACCTCTATGGGCTTCTGAAGGCAGCGCTCCCGGCAGAGCACTATCATCACGGCAAAAACCTTGCGGAGGTTGCCGAGCTTGGCGATCGCGTGCTCGCGCGTTTCTCCGACGGATCGGAGGTTTCAGCAGATCTGCTGATCGGCGCGGATGGCATATTTTCGTGCGTCAGGGCGCAGCTTGCGGCCAAGGTCCGTCCTGCCTACGCGGGCTACGTCGCGTGGCGTGGCCTCGTCAATGAGCGAGATCTGTCGTCTCGGACGCGCGCAGAATTGTGCGATTGGTTCGCCTTCAGCCTCCCTCCGGGGGAGCAAATGCTCGGCTATCCCGTCGCCGGCGCCAACGAAGAGATGGATGTCGGCGAGCGTCGCTTCAATTTTGTTTGGTACCGCCCGGCCGACGCCGACCATGGCTTGGCAGATTTGCTGACGGACATTGACGGCGTCCGGCACGAACTGTCCATTCCGCCGAGCAGGATTCGATCCGAGGTGATCGCCTCAATGCGTCGGGACGCGGAGCAATTGCTTGCACCGCAATTCGCCGAGGTCGTTCGCCTTACCCCTCAGCCGTTCATCCAGGCCATTCTGGACCTCGAGACACCGCGCATGGCGCTGGGATCCCGAACGGTGATCCTGGGCGATGCCGCGTTCGTGGCCAGGCCCCATGTTGGAATGGGAGTGACGAAGGCCGCCGCCGACGCGGCAGCGCTGGCTGATGCTTTGCGAGCGCACCCCGCCGATTTGCCCGCGGCGCTTGCGAAATTCGAGTCGATGCGGCTTCCGTTCGGAGCCGCGGTCGTCCGTCGTGCCCGCGATCTCGGCGCGTACATGCAGGCGCAGATTGCCACTGCCGAGGAACGGGCGATGGCGGAGCGGTATCGCAGCCCCGAGGCAGTGATGACGGAGACCGCCGTCGCGGCGGGCATCGCCGCCTAAGAGGATTCAAAAATGGAGGACAGGAGACCAATGGATTTGCAAGCCATCCAGACCCATCCCGCGTTTAATCAGCTTGCGCGCGAACGCGCACGCCTTGGTGTGGGTATGTCGATCGTCATGGCCGCCGCCTATTTCGCCTACATCCTGACCATCGCATTCTGGCCCCGGTTGCTCGGGCGTCCACTATGGGATGGTACCGTGATCACTTGGGGCGTGTTGATCGGCGTCGGTCTGATCGCGCTCGGCTTCATTCTCACCGCCGTCTATGTCCGGCGGGCCAATTGCCGTTTCGATCAGCTCAGTCAGCTTCTTCTGGAGGACCTGCGATGATGTCCCGCTCGGGTTGTGCAGCCTTGTTTGCGACCGCATTGGTCCTTCTTTCAGACCCTGCAGCAGCTGACGCGCTGGCTTCAGCCGTCAACGCGCGGCAAACGTTGAATGCGACGGCGATCACCATGTTCCTCGGCTTTGTCGCAGTTAGTCTCGCGATCACATGGTGGGCGGCGAGAAGGGGGACAAGCACGGCGAAAGACTTCTATGCCGCCGGCGCCGGGCTCACGGGCGTACAGAATGGGCTTGCGATCGCCGGCGACTACACCTCGGCGGCGACATTCCTGGGAGTCACGGCGCTCGTCTACAGCTCGGGCTACGACGGCATGATCTACGCGATCGGCTTTCTCGTCGGCTTCCCGATGATCCTGTTCCTGATTGCCGAGCCGTTGCGCAATCTCGGCCGTTACACATTCGCCGACGTCGCGGCCTATCGGCTGTCAGAGGTGCCGGTGAGGGCCGTCGCGAGTGTGAACACCCTCGTGATTGTGGTCTTCTATCTCATCGCCCAGCTGGTGGGCGCCGGCAAGCTGATCCAGCTGTTGTTCGGGCTACCTTATATCTACGCGGTCGGCATCGTGGGTGGGCTCATGATGGTCTATGTGACTTTCGGAGGCATGCTTGCGACGACCTGGGTGCAGATCATTAAAGCCGTGCTGTTGATGTCAGGCTCGGTGCTGATGTCGATCCTGATCCTCGGACATTTCGGCTTCAGCCTGGAGGCTCTCTTCCGAGAGGCGATCATCTTGCACCCGAAGGCCGAGGCGATCATGGCCCCCGGCGGACTGGTCAAGGATCCGATATCGGCGATCTCTCTCGGATTGGCCCTGATCTTCGGTACGGCCGGGCTGCCTCACATCCTCATGCGCTTCTTCACCGTGAGCGATGCCCGTCAGGCTCGCACGTCGGTTCTGGTCGCGACGGGGTTCATCTCCATCTTCTATAGCCTGCTGTTCGTGCTCGGCTTCGGCGCCATCGCGATCGTTTCGGCGAATCCCCAGTTTCGGGATGCGTCGGGTGGTCTGCTTGGGGGCGTCAACATGGTGGCCCTGCATCTGGCGGACGCCGTTGGCGGGTCGCTCCTGCTCGGGTTCATCTCGGCGGTGGCGTTCGCGACCATCCTGGCCGTCGTATCCGGGCTAACACTCGCGGGCGCTTCGGCGGCGAGCCATGATCTCTATGCCCGTGTAATTCGCAGGGGCCGTGCGAACGAGCAGGAGGAAGTGCTTGTCTCGAAGGCCGCCGCGGTCGCAATCAGCCTGTTCTCGATGGGCTTGGGCGTCCTGTTCGAAAACCAGAATATCGCATTCATGGTCGGCCTGGTCTTCGCGATCGCTGCGAGCGCGAACTTCCCGGTGATACTTCTGTCGATCGTCTGGCCTGACCTCACGACGCGAGGTGCAGTGAGCGGATCGCTGGCGGGCTTGCTGGCTTCGGTGGGACTGGTCGCGCTTAGCCCCGGAGTTTGGACCGCCACGCTCAAGCTCGGGCCTGCACCGTTCCCTTACGACAATCCAGCCCTGGTCTCGGTTCCGCTTGCCTTCGCGGTATCGTGGGCAGTGTCGGTGTTGGACCGCAGTGCGGCCGCCGCTTCGGTCCGCGCATCATTCAGCGCGCAGCACGTCCGCGCCCAGACTGGGCTGAGCGTTGAGTAACGCAACCTGGATAACTCATCTCAAGGAGACACGACAGTGAGCGCTAGCGTAACGGAAAAGGGTAGGGCCGCGTGGCCCGGTTTCATTCGCAAAGAGTTCGACACCAATCGATTCAACGGACGGGTCGGCACCCGGCTCTTGTCCGAAACGGACCGCGTGCGAGTCTGGGAAATCCGGCTTGCTCCGGGCGAGCGCATTGGATTCCATCGTCACGTGCTGGATTACTTTTGGACGGCGTTGACGCAGGGTCGGGCGCAATCGCACGCGGAGGACGGGACGATCGTCGAAGCCGACTATTCGGCTGGCGAGACTCGTCACTTCGTCTATGGGAAGGGTGAATACAAGATCCACGATCTCGAAAACGTTGGCGATACCGACCTGTGGTTCACCACGGTTGAATTCCTCGACAGCGCCAATGCGCCTTTGGAGCTTGGCTATGGACGCCATGGCGAAGCCTCTTCCGCCCGGGAACGACTGCCGACCGAGGGCTGAACTGCAGGCCCTGGTATGATCTCAGGAACGATCAAAGCCTTAGCATCGTTGCCCGTCGACGCGCATATGCGCAAAGTTGCACCGATGATCATGCTGAGGCCGGAGGGCAACGATGTCGGCGAGGCAACCGGGCGCGGCGGCTTGCGGAAGCCAATCCGACCGCCCAAAGAAACGATCGCCGCTCTTAGGCTGACGAGCTTTCGACCGACATGCTCGGTTGCCGAGCAATCTGCACTCGGCGACGATTTTCCTCCAGATTGCTTACTTACTCGCTCGATCAAGCCAGCTCTGGAGTTTTTATTGGGATGGGCATATTGCGTTGTAAAATAAAGAAAACTGGCGCACCCGACACGATTCGAACGTGTGACCTTTGCCTTCGGAGGGCAGCGGTCGATCCAGGCGTCTGTTAAGCGGGGGGCTAGTCGCCGTCTAGGGGGCCGTTATTCCATGCCCTGACCGGCTGCCGGGCTATAAACATGTGCTGCGTCGCCCATCAGTATTAGCCGACCGCGTCGTCTTCGGCGTCACCAGCGTGGAGAGCCAGAGATTATTGTCGTTGCTCTGGAAGCAGAGCACGTAAAGCCGGCCTAGCAACGATCGGCAGTTCCGCTGGTTAAATATGTCTCGGCGGGATTGATGTTAGCGCGCCGTCGGCGCTCCTGCCGCTGGTAACGCGACTCTCCCATGCTTGTGCGCCGCAAAAGACCGACGTTCAACGGTCCCACTCAGGTAAACAGGATGGTGTGACTCAAGGTGATCCATGCCCGATGCTCATGGTTTGCGTGACCGAATGGTCGAGGTTCAGCTCGCAGGTCGCAGAATTCGCGACGCGCGCGTTCTTGACGCAATGCGGAAGGTGCCCCGCGAGCAGTTCGTCCAAGGCGGCGTCGAGGAGTTCGCCTACGAAGATTGCGCACTACCGATTGCCAACGGTCAGACCATCTCACAGCCCTACATTGTTGCCTTGATGACCGAGGCTGCCGAACTGAGAGCCAAGGATACCGTCCTGGAAGTCGGCACGGGGTCTGGTTATGCCGCGGCTGTTGCGTCGCTACTTGTGCGGGCTGTGCACACGATCGAGCGGCACGCCGATCTTGCCGAGAGCGCCAGAAATCGCCTCGCTGTGCTGGGGTACAAGAACGTCACCGTCCGTGTCGGAGATGGCACGCAAGGCTTGCCGGAGGAGGGACCGTTCGACGCCATTCTGGTCGCGGCGGGCGGACCATTCGTTCCCGAAACTCTAAAGCGACAGCTTGCGCCGGGAGGCCGTCTCATTATCCCGATCGGTGATGAGGCCGAACAGACCTTGCTCCGCATCACGCGCCGCTCGGAAAATGAATTCGATGAGGAGAGTTTTGGGGCCGTGCGCTTCGTGCCCTTGATCGGCGAGCAGGGGTGGGCGGAAGACGGGACACGGTCGGCCAGCAACCACATTCCGGGCAGCACGCGATCCCGATCGATCAGCGAGATGATTCGAGTGTCCGCCGAACCGTTGCCGGCCCTGGACGATCCCGCTTTCGGGGAAACGTTCGATCGGTTCGGTCAGGCGCGCGTCGTCCTCCTCGGCGAAGCGAGTCATGGTACTTCGGAGTTCTACCGAGCGCGGGCTGCGATTACTCGCCGCCTTATCGAGGAATACGGATTCTCGATCGTCGCGGTCGAGGCGGACTGGCCGGACGCTGCGGCAATAGACGCTTACGTGAGGCACCGTCAGCGCGAGAGTAGGGAGAAGCCATTCCAACGCTTTCCCACCTGGATGTGGCGAAACACCGCGGTTCGGGATTTCGTGGACTGGATGCGGGGGCATAATCAGAATCGTGCGGCCGAAGAGCGTGCCGGCTTCTTCGGGCTCGATATCTATAACATGCGCGGTTCGATTGCCGCGGTATTGTCATATCTGGAAAAAGTCGATCCGAACGCGGCCGCTGTCGCTCGCGAACGCTACGGATGTCTAACTCCTTGGCAGCGCGACCCGGCGACTTATGGCAGAGCAGTGCTCACCGACAGCTATCGCAAATGCGAGAGCGTAGTGGTTCGGCAGTGCCGCGATATCCTTGAGCGGCAGCTCGACTACGCGACAAATGATCCGGACAGCTACTTGGATGCCGCCCAGAACGCTCGCCTGATCGCCTCAGCAGAGCGGTACTACCGCATCATGTACTACGGCGGCGCCGAATCTTGGAATCTGCGTGACACCCATATGTTCGAAACCCTCAATCACATCATCGATGCCCAAAGTTTTGACGCCAAGGCTGTGGTTTGGGCGCACAACTCGCATATTGGCGATGCCCGGTTCACCGAAATGGGGGCAGTGCGGGACGAGTTGAACATCGGCCAGCTCTGCCGCCAGCAGTTCGGGCAAGCGGCCCGATTGATCGGCTTTGGTACGCATACTGGTACCGTGGCGGCCGCCTCGGATTGGGACGGCGACATGCAGGTGATGTCAGTTCGTCCGTCGCGCGCAGACAGCTATGAGCGCGCCTTTCACGACGCGGGCGTGTCACCGTCTTTGATTGCGTTCGATCGGGACGAAGCGCTACGACGCCGCTTGCTCGAGCCGCGTCTTGAGCGCTTCATCGGTGTCATCTACCGGCCTGAGACGGAGCTGCAAAGCCACTATGCGGAAGCGTCTCTGCCGCAGCAATTCGATGCTCTTGTGTGGTTCGACGAAACGCATGCGGTAACCCCGTTGGAGGCGGGGCATTCAAAAGCCGGCGTTCCTGATACATATCCATTTGGTCTGTAAACATCATCGACCTCAGGAGTGTAGGGGGCAAATGTGGTTTTTCCGTCCACGGCGCGGCCGTGACCTGCGAAGCCGATTCAAGATCGCTGTTTTGCCGGGCTCGGCACCAGACCCCGCGGCCCCCGATCTGAGCAGTTGCCAACTGTCGTGCAGTACATGGTCTGTGACGGTCCATTCATCGAGGATGAGCAGAATGCATCGGGCGAGCTCATTGTTCCGGTCGCGCGCAGAAGGGTGGTGAATCAGATAGAGCTATCGATCAAACGTATTCACGCGCTACTTCTCGATCGGGTATTCCCAGACTTTGCCGCTGGGAGCGTTCTGCTCAAGCCATTTCTCGGCAGCCCGCTTTGACGCGAACAGCTTGGCCCACGAAGAGTCGCCAATTCTCCTGGAGCTCTCATCGGCGATGTAGATCCAAATGGAAGTTTGCCGCTGCCCGCCTTCGATCTCGTACTCCCACGCAACGCCCTCAGGATCGTGCTGGTCGAACCATCTATCGGCGGCGTCCTCGGACGCGAACACCTTCACCCATTCCGGGTCGCCGACCTTCCGCTGCATTCCTCGGTCGTAGTCATTGAGATAGAGCCATACAGTCCTTTCGTTCCGGCGCAGTTCGGCGTGCTGCGCAACGGCGGCGTTGACCTTCTGCCGGTCGGCGCGGTCTTCCTTGGGTAAAGACATCAGGCTGGCATAGATCTCGGACGAAAGGCCCGATCTTTCGCCGCGCGGCTTTTTGGCCCATTCCATCCAGCGTTCGAATGCATCCGTCATGTGGACCTCCTATTCGTCCGAAACGGGCTCTCGATCGTGAACGCGTCCGGCCTGATGCCCTTCTCGATGCGCGTCCAGGTCACGGGTGCAGCAATCGGAAATCCTTCGCGCGCCCGCGGCGAATAGGTGCCGATCGCGGTAGTGCCGCGTCCGTTGCGGAGATAATCGAGGAAGATCCGGTTGCTGCGCTTTGCCTGCGCCGAAAGGATGTAGCGGCGGGGATCGCGTGCCGCGAACTCGGAGCAAAGCCCTCGCGCGAGCCGATGCGCCTGATCGTGCAGCATCGGCTCCTCAAGCGGCGCCATCAGATGAACTCCTTTGCCACCGGTCAGCTTGGGCCAAGTGTCGAGCCCTTCACGTTTCATGAGCGTGCGTAGCTCAAGCGCAGCTTCAGCCACGGCCTTCCATTCGACGCCCTCGCCGGGATCGAGGTCGATGACGATGCGATCTGCGTGCTCGAAGTCCTCCACGGTTGAATTCCACGGGTGCAGCTCGACGGCTCCGATCTGAACCAGCCCTAGAAAGCCATCTAGGCTGTCGACCCAAAGGCGCGTCCCTTGTCCGCCCTCGCGCTTCTGGATGTGGAGGTGGTGCACGGCTTCCGGGATGTCCTTCGGAAGCGGACCTTTATGGTAGAACGTGGTGCCGTGCACCAGCCGCACCAGCTTGAGGGGGCGATGGCCGAGATGAGGTAGCGCCTTCTTCCATACCCGCTTCCAGTAGTCCGCCAGTTCTTCCTTGGACGGGACGACCGCGTCGGGCAGAAGCTGGAGGATGTTTTCTTTGGGCACGCCGAGCTTCGGCCGCGCCGCCGAGGAGGGCGCCAGCCGGGGGGCTTTCACCTTCCGCAGCGCCAGATCGTCCCGAAGCCCTTTGAAGACTGCTTCGCGGAGCAGGCCGTCGTCTGTCAGTGCGCCATACTCCACCTCGATATCCACCGTCGGTTCAACCCAGGTCGCCTTCGGCTTCTTGATCCGGACATCGAGCGGCGATGTCCGCCGGATTAGCGGATCCAGCCGCTCGCGCAGTTCGCGCGCGCTCGTCTCCGTGTATCCGGTCCGGACCTTGCCGGCGTAGACGAGCCTGCCGTTCTCCAGGCGCCCGACGTAGAGGGAGGCGATCTTGCGCGGGTGAGCGCTCAATTTTTCGACAAAGGCGACGATCGGAAAGGTCTCGCTCTTCTTGCACTTCAGCTTGATCCAGATCTCCTGCCGGCCTGAGCGGTACGGGCGGCCAAGACGCTTCGCGACGAGTCCTTCCAGGCCGAGCTTGCAGCCCTTGGCGAAGATCTCCTCTCCATCGGCCTCGAGAGCCTCGACGTAGATGAAGGTCTGCGGAGGGTCCCTCAGGAGCTCCTGCAATAGGCGCTTGCGATCCTCATATGCCGCGTCGCGCAGATCGTAGCCGTCGAGGTACAGGAGATCGAACGCGTGGTAGCGCACACGTTCGCTGCGCTTGCGACCGAGCTCGCGTCGGAGCTGCTGGAAGTCTGGAAGGCCGCCGCTGCCGTATGCGACGGCCTCGCCGTCGATGATCGCGCTCTTTGCGTTCAGCTTATGAGCCGCGGCTGCAATCGAGGAAAACTGCTCAGTCCAGTCGAGCCCCGTGCGCGAATAGACTGTGACGTCGCCAGCATGGAGATGGAGTTGAGCGCGATATCCGTCGGCCTTGATTTCGTAGACCCAGCCCTCACCGCGGGGCGGATTCTCACGCAGCGTGGGATCGCACGGCTCGATGTAACCTTGAATAGCAGCTTTGCGGGCGCCGGCGACCCGCGATACTCCCGAACGAGTCTGACGCAACGCCACGGCACACATGCGGACTCAACGCCGCCGGACTGATTCGTTCCCTGTAGTTGATCGTTTCGGCAGAAAGGCGCCGCAGATTGGCTGCTCGCGGACCGGAGCTATATTGGGTCTTGGCGCGCTGGCCGCGGTTGCGAAGCCGGGAAGAGCATCATCCCACCGTCAAGGTCGCGCCCGTGACGTAGTCGGCGGTATCCCAAACCAGCCAAGTCACCGCCTGGGCAACATCGTCGGGCTCGTCTATGCGCCTATGGTGCGCAGGCCGTTTCTGCCGCTACGCCGCCCGCGACAAAGTTCGCCGTTTCCGCTTCAGGTGACGGGTTATCTCGGCCAGCGTCATCGCGTTCAGGACTCGGTCCGCGGGCACGCCGCCTTTGCGCGCCATCTGGACGCCCCAGTGCATGTGGTCGAGCTCGCGGATCGAGTGCGCGTCCGGATTGATGCTCATCATGCAGCCGAACTCAAGCGCCGCCTGGTGCCATCGCCAGTCCAGGTCGAGCCGCCAGGGATGGGCGTTGACCTCGACGGCAACATCGTGCTTGGCGCAGGCGCGCAGCACCTTTTCGACGTCGATTTCGTACCCTGGCCGGCGCTGAAGCTGGCGGCCGGTCATATGGCCTATGACGGTGGTATAGGGATTGCCGATGGCGCGCAGCAGGCGTTCGGTCTGCGCCTTTCTGTCCAGCTTGAATCGCCCATGGATGCTGGCGACGACGAAATCAAAGTTCTCGAGCACATCGTCCGGATAGTCCAGCGACCCGTCGGCCAGGATGTCGGATTCGATCCCCTTCAGGATCCGGAAATCCTTGCCGAACTTCCTATTGAGCCGGTCGGCTTCCCGATGCTGCTCCTTGATCTCTTCCAGTGAGAGGCCTCCGGCGTAATGCGCTGACTTCGAGTGATCGGCGACGCCGAAATATTCGAAGCCTCGCTTCAGCGTGGCTTTCGCCATCGTCTCGAGGGTCTCGGTCCCGTCGGAGGCGTCCGTGTGGCAGTGCAGGATCCCGCGCAGATCCCGATCGGTTACGAGCTTCGGCAGCTCTCCTTTCAAAGCACGCTCGATCTCGCCGCGTCCCTCGCGCAGTTCGGGCTCGATGAAGGGAAGCCCGAGCGCCCGGTAAATGTCTTCTTCGGTGTCAGCGACCACGCTGCGTCCCTTGTGCAGCCCGTCCTCTTCAAGGCGCATTCCCTTCTTTTCCGCAAGGAGGCGAAGCTGCTCCAGGTGAGCGGGCGAGCCTGTGGCGTGCAGCAGGGCAGTGCCAAAGTGCTTGCGGTCGGCGAGGCGGACCTGCAGCCGCGTGGCATCGACGACCTCCGGCTCAATGCCGCCGCTCGGTGCCTCCGCAACGATGGCGAGATCTCCGACCAGCTCGCAGCCACGCCTGAAGTCGCCGGCAATGGTAAGCCTCTTGAGCTCGGGACGGGATTTGCTGAGGGACTCCTGCGCATGTTCGAGCGGTGCGGCGGCGCGATGCAGGTGCAGCCGACCTTGGCCGCTCTTGGCGATCGCCAGGTTCTGCAGAATCTTGGTCTGCAATGCCGCGCCGAGCCCCTTGGCTTTCCTGATCCGGTCCTGCTTCGCCGCCTGCTCCAGTTCGGCAAGCGAGGTGATGCCCAGGTCCCTGTAGAGCCGCAGCACTTTATCGGGTCGAAGACCGGGCACGCTCAACAGCTCCAGGACACCGGCAGGGAGCTCCTGCCGGAGCTTCTCAAGACTCGGATGCGTGCCGGTGCGATGTAGTTTGGTGATGATGTCGGCGATCGCTTCGCCGACCCCAGGTATCTCGGTCAACCTGTCCTCTTCAAGGAGCCGCTCGATAGGGACGGCTAGCGCAGTCAGGCTGTCGGCTGCCCGGGAATAGGCTTTCGCGCGGTAGGGGTTGCCGCCGCGTAGCGCGCTCCGCTGCGCGTACTCGCGCAGCAGCCTTGCGATCTCTTGCGTATCAGCCTTGGCCACCGTGCCTCCGAAGAGCGTAGTGCGATTTCAACGGCTCGCTACGACGCAGGGTTCCGGAATGGTTAGGGTCGCTTCATCGCGCACCGAGTCCTGCGTAAAGTGCGGGGAACGGCGGCGTTGGCGGGCCATGGGGCGCAAGTTCAGGAGCCTTCGCGATGCTCGAAACGAATGATCTGCTGGTGAACTGTCCGAAATGCGGTGCCTGGCCGATGGCTGTGGGCTCTCACAAGGACATGCTTGCTCAGCCCGAGATCACGCAGATGCTCCAGGTGCGGCAGCGAGGAAACCGGGCGGCTGCGCCGAACCACCGCCTCGCCGGTCTCCGCGCACGGCGATCGGAGCGCTGCCTGAGGCCGGCCAGGATCGGTCGTTCGGAACGTGTCTTCTTGCCGGGACTTGATCATCGACAACTGGAGAGTGGAGGACGACCATGAAACCGATCCTGGCCGCCACGTGCCTGCTTGCGCTCGCCTCGATCTCGCCGGCGGAAGCGAAGGGCTGCATCAAGGGCGCAATCGTCGGGGGCGTCGCTGGTCATATGGCCGGGCACGGCAAGCTTGGCGCTGCGGCTGGATGCGTGATTGGGCATCACGAGGCCAACAAGAAGAACCCGAACAATTCGAATGCCCAAGCGCCGTCGGGCCAGAAGTGATGACTGGACGTCCGGCACGACGCCGCATTTCCTCACGCCTGGCGCCGCTGCTGTCCTCTCCCGCCATCGGGGAGAGCAATTGGGTCCGGGCTCACTAGGTGATGGCTTTCGCCAAGGAAAGCCGTCGGCGGCTTCTTCTCGAGCAGCGCTCTGGAATAAGCAAGTAACTCGCGAGAACGCGCGATAATCTCGGCCGCATAGGCAGCCATCCGTCTCCGCCGTTCGATATGCTCAGCGATTTCCGATGAATGTGACATCGGCAACTCCCTTCCTGTGCAGGCGGGAGCGCGCTCGGTCTCTCAGCCACCGACGCCTACGGGCAGATGATGCCAAGACAACTACCACAGGTCGCCTTTGTTCAACATTGAACTTTTGATCGGATCTCGGCGTGCCCGCTAGGACCAAATGCCTTGTTCCGGTCGGGGAAGATCGGGACGCCAAGAGATTCTGTAGACCCGGCTCAAAAACAAAAAGTACCGACAGGCCCGATCGGCTCCCGCTATGTCGCTCCGAGCGCATCCCTTGCGCGGGGAGCCTAGCGCGGAGGCTGCAGTTCGCCCGATGCCATCCACCTGTCCATCTGAAAGGCTATTTCGAGCTCGCGCAGTTTTCGCTGTATCAGTTCGCGTTGTCCCTCCTGTGTCTTATTGTTGAGTTGTTCTTCGAGGCGGGCTTTTTCAGCGGACAGCCGCTGGTCGAACGTATGGGGACTGGAGCGCTTTCGATGCACGGCTCTCTCCTATGCTGGTCAGGCGGGAGAACGGCGTTGTCTCTCAGTAACCGGCGCCCGTAGTCGTCCGGCCGGTGATCTCAGATAACGAACAAGGCAGGTAAGTAGTTCGAGCCTTTCCGGCTGATGGAGACCTCGACTGCCAGCGCAATTGCTGTTGCGGTGCAGCTATTCCTTGCCGGGGTGGCGTCGCTGGCCAGCTATCGAGCGCCGCGTCAGAGACCTGATTCAGACCTAGATTCCTTGAGCAGGTCAGCGCGGCACTGAGGCGGGCAGGGAGGCCGCCGCCTTTGGCTATCCTCGCGAGCTCTAGTTCTGGAATAGCGGGTCATGAGACCTTGGGCTATCCGCGACAGGCGCCGTAGTTCAACGGCGGGCGGCGGTCCCTCCAGGTCCATAGGGTGGGACGATGATCGTTCCTCCGAGCTCGGTGTCGGCAGGCGCGGCCGTCCATTGGGTGCGGCTGATCCCAGACGCCGGCGCGAACAGTATTGCTCGGCCAGGAACGGAGCCTTTGTCGACAGGTTGATTGCGAAAGACAACATGCAGGAGGCCAACATGGCCATGGAAGATCGCGAGACCTCGAGTCTCATCGGAAGCGACAAGGTCGAAGGCACGAACGTGTACGGGCCCGACGGGCAGAAGATCGGCTACATCGAGCGCGTCATGATCGACAAGGTCAGCGGCAAGGTATCCTACGCGGTGCTCAGCTTCGGTGGCCTGCTCGGCATCGGGGACGATCACTATCCGCTGCCTTGGCAGACCCTGAAATACGACACGAACCTCGGCGGATACGTCACCGGCGTCACCCAGGATCAGCTCACAGGCGCTCCCAAATATGGCGACGAGAGCAGTTGGAGCTGGGACGCCCGAACGAGGCGCTCGGTCGACGATTACTATGGAGTGCCGGTCGCCTAGTAAGCGCGCCGGCGACCTCCGTGGGCTGGCGCAAGCTCTCCGCTCGTCCTGTTGAGCGTCTCCGTCAGGGGCACGTCTGATCACGGTCGAAGGAGAACTACATGCGCCATCAACAAAGCGAGCAGCGCCCGCGCCGGTTGTTCGCGTCCATCGCCAACAAGGCCTCGCAGGCGGCCGGCCGGGCATCGACGTTCGTGCTGGCCTGCGCGGTGATCGTGATCTGGGCGGTGACGGGCCCTCTGTTTCGGTACTCCGACACGTGGCAGCTCGTCATCAACACGGGCACGACCATCGTGACTTTTCTGATGGTCTTCCTGATACAGAATTCACAGAACCGGGACAGCGCTGCGATCCAGGTCAAATTGGACGAGCTCATCCGAACCGGCAGCGTCCAGAATTCCTTCGTGGGTATCGAGCACTTGTCGGCTGACGAATTGGAAGAACTGCGCACCCGCTGCGAGGAGCGAGCCAAGGCGGTCGCGGCCGCGAGAAGAGGCGGCCGCGCGCACAGATCTCGAGATGAGGCTGAGGGCTAGATAGTCCAGCGAAAGAAGAGCGGCCTCATGAGCATTTGGGAGGAACGCGCGAGGCAGCGCGACGTTCGAGGGGAAGGTAGCCGCAACCCGCGCTTCCGAATTCCTTCAGAGGAGGATTCACCATGAGGTCCATTGCGAGCGCGTTGGTCTTTGCTCTTGCACTTTCAGCCCCTGTCGCACTTGCCCAGACGACGAAGCCCGACGTCTCCGGCGCTCCGAGCGCGCAGAACTCGGGTGCCGGGATAGCCGGCCAGCCGGGCAACAAGAACGGTCCAGCCGCCAAGCCGGGGGAGACCGTCGGCGCCAGCTCGAGCTCAAACCAGCAGAATCCGACCGTCCAGCAGCAGGACACGTCCAACATCAAAGGTCTGCCTGGAAACAAGAGCGGTGCGCCGGCCAAGGAGCCTGATCGTAAGTGACGCGGTAGCTCGGGCCTGATGTCGTCTTTCTAGCTCGGCAGCATCCCCTTTCCCCCGCTCAGCTCCTGCACCGTCCGGACGATCTCGTCCGGATGGAAGGGCTTTTTCACGATGCGGCTGCCCGGCACCGGATGTGGTGTAGTGGACGAGTAGCCCGTGGCGTAGATGACCGGCAGCTCCGGATGGCTTTCGCGGCAGTGCTCCGCGATCTGCCAGCCGTCGAGCTTTCCGGGGAGCCGGACGTCGGTGACCAGCACGTCCGCGACGTGGCGCTTGCACCAGTCCAGCGCCTCCTCTCCAGTGCTTGCGTGGATCACGTGATAACCTGCATCGCGCAGCGCTTCGACGACGAATTCTCGGATCAGGGGATCGTCCTCGACGAGAAGTACGCTCACTGGCGGCTCGCTTGGGATGAGTTCGCGACGCATGTCAAACGGCACAATCGCGTTGTCGTTCCTGAGATTGAGCGCACCGGTTGACTGGAGGACTCAAGCGGTCTCATGCCAAGAAGGCTCAAGACCTATCAAACCTCGCTTGGGTTCTACGATCTTGCGGTCGCCGCGCCATCAATGAAGGCGGCGCTCGAGGCCCGGGCGCTGGAGCAATCTGTTCCATCAGGGTGACGCGAAAGAGACGGAGGACGCCGACGTGGTCGACGCGGCGATGACGAAGCCCGGCGTCGTGCTCAAGCGTCCTGCCGGATCGAACGGCCGCTTCGCCGAGCATTCCGAGTTGCCGCCGAACTCGGCCGCGGCAAAGGCGCCGGCAGCCGCGAGCGAAGGCGGGCTAACCCGAAGAAGCGAGCGTCTCCCAAAATCAGCGACAAGGAAGCCGCAAGGCGGCACAGGAGTTCGAGAAGGAGCAGAGGCGGCGAGAAGCCGAGCGGCGCCGGGAAGACGCGGCCCGGGCCAAGGAGCGCAAGAAGCGGGAGAGGGCAGTCGGCAAGGCGCAGGCGGCGATGGACGAAGCCCGGCGGCAGCACGAGAAGAAGGCGAGCGCCATCGAAGCCGAGCGCGCGGCATTGGATGAGCGCGCCGAGGCCGAAGAGAGCCGCTGGGAGAAGCAGAGGGAAGACCTGGAGTCGGCTCTGCGCCGCGCACGCGACTCACGGTTGGAGCAGCGGGAGAAGTTCACTCAGGTCCCTTGCCGCCGCACTTCGGTGCAACGGCCCTGAAAGATGCTTCCGTCCGGTTCCGTCTCGTGCGCCGGCTGATGCCCGGTGCTACCGCAGGCGTCGCACTTGACCTCGGCAGGCCCGCGCTTCCTCATGCTTCGCCGGGACCTGAGAAGAGCGTCGAGGGCGGGCTGGTCCGTGGTGGTGGCAGCGGCCGGGAGCTGCCGGCGGGTTTGCTCTTGGCGTCGTACCTTTTGGCCAAGTCGAGCAGCCTTCTGCGTGTGAACGGATCTGCCTTCTCCGCCAAGTCGCGCGCTTGCTGCGCGAAGCCGCTGTAGAACTCTTCCATGACGCTACCCCACAACATCACCGAATGCCTATCTTCGATGGTCGGCGAGGTTCACGTCAAGACATCGCTTGTGCCCGCCCGCCAAAAGCCGTTAGGCTGTTCCCCGGCAGGGGGAGTCCAATGTCGCTGCTGCACCCTATCCGGAAGCCGTGCCCGCACTGTGGGCGGCCGATGAAGCTCGTGCGCGACGAGGCGGCGCGAGGCAGGGAACGCTATGTCTGCCCCGAGTGCGACGACGATCCGCTGCACGATCCCGCCGCCCGGAAATGGGTGGACGGCCCGCTGCGGCGGCCGGCAAAATAGCGGTCAAGGACGAGATCAGCGTGGGCTTGTCCGGGCCTCGGAAAGCCGGGAGTGGCAAGTTCATCGTCGGCGCACCAACTGGTTTGTAGTTGCCAAGACCTGGGGAGATGCGCTGTCGACGGTCGCAAAACTGCTGCGCAGAAGGAGCGGCTCCTGAAGCGGCTCGAGGGATGAGGGTCAACACCTGCCGCGCGCCGCTGGAAGGAACCGGCGCGCGGCCGCTCCAATGGCTTGCTCTCAATTCACCTGAATAGAGCGCGGCTTGGCTTTCTCGGCGAACGGCAGCATGAGCGAGAGCACGCCGTCCTGGAGATCAGCAGCGATCTTGCCTTGGTCGATCTTGTTTGAAAGGCGGAAGCTCCTCGAAAAGTGGCCGACATTGTACTCGGTATAGAGCGGCTGCAGGCCCTGGTACTTGGAGAAGTCAAGCTTCCCATCGACCTTGAGCACACCATCCTCGACGCGGATGTCGACACTGTTCTTTTCGACTCCGGGCATTTCGAGGACTACGTTGAGCCCGTCCTTCGTCTCGTAAATGTCAGCATTCGGCACGAATATGCGCGCCGGGGCAGTGGTCTCTTCCTTCTTCTCCAGCTCGCGCTTTTGTGCCAGCTGTAGTTCCCGTTTCGAAGCCATGTTGTGCCTCCTAGAACGCCTTGCTGCAGATTTGGGCGAGTGAGGGATGGTCATTGGTCGTTGCGGTTCAAGCGATCTTGATGGTGCGTGGCTTGTCACTTTCCGCACGCGGAAGCAATAGCGCCAAGATGCCATCCCGATACTCGGCCTTGATTCCATCCGGCTCGATTTGCACCGGGAATGACAGCGTCCGATCGAACTCGCCAGAGACGCGTTCCTGCCGGTGCAGGCTCACTTCCCCGGGATATTCGACCGTTTTCCTGCCGAAGATGCGTATCGAGTTTTCCTTGGCCTGAATTTGCAGGTCATCCTTCTTAACACCCGCCAGTTCGACGATGGCCAGGATGTCGTCGCCCTGCTGAAAAACGTTGATTGGCGGGAAGGGGCCGCGGCTGGCAGTCAAATCTTGGAGCCAGTCGTTGGCCAGGGTCGCGTCAAGGGAGCGTTGAAGGTTGAGTAGCGTGTCGAACGGATCGGCAAATCCCATGATCATGTTTGAACCCCACGGTATTTGTTGGCGGGGCGAGGAAGCCATCACGGTCGCCCCTCTGTACTTTGATCTGGGTTGGTCTTTGGCACTTTCAAGAGGCAAGTGCTATCGCTGAACTGCTAGGACAAAAATTTGCTACCAATAGCGGACTTTCGCACTTGCACCGGCCGTAAGGCGGCTTGCGGCCTCTCGCCCCAGGCAAATCAATCGGGAGGAATGAGATATGACTGCAGACTCATTGGCTCAGATCAAAATGGGGACGGAAGCCCTCGCTCTCTGCATTGCAGGAGTTCTGTGCGAACGCGATTCGTCGCTTCTGCCCGCATTCCGGGAGCGTGCTGAGCTGCTTCACCACGTTCTTGATGATCGCGGAGACCACGACGCGGCGGCAATGCTTGCCGCGTTCGGAAGAGCGCTGGATGATCCAGCATTCAAGCGGTCATGAGCTCGCGGCCACTAGAAACCGTGCGTTCGAGGCAGGAACCTTTGCGTTGAAAAGAAGCATTCGACTTCCAGCTGTACTTACGAATCCACTAGCAAATGGGCGTAAGACCACCTGGGAGAAAGAGGATGCGCGGTGTTCTCTCCCGGACAAGTGCCCTTATCGACATGCTGTTTCCTCTAAAGGGCCATTTCGCCGGCGCCGGCGGATGCGCCGTGGGCGGCCCCATCCTTTTTCTTGGGAGCATCAGCGACCATCGCCTCGGTCGTGATCAACAGAGCTGCGATGGATGCGGCGTCCTGCAGCGCCGACCTGACGACCTTGGTCGGATCGATGATCCCTTTCGCGAACAGGTTGCCGTACTCTCCGGTCTGCGCATCGAAGCCGAAGGCATACTCCTTGTTCTCGAGGATTTTGCCGAGCACGAGCGATGCCTCTTCGCCCGCATTCTCCGCAATCTGCCGCGCAGGCCAGGTGATTGCCCGCCTCACCGTTTCGACGCCATGCCGCTGATCCTCGTTGGTCGGCTTGAGCTTCGAAAGCGCAGAGGTCGTGCGCAGCAGCGCAACCCCGCCGCCAGGGAGGATACCTTCTTCGACCGCCGCGCGCGTTGCATGCATGGCGTCGTCGACGCGATCCTTGCGCTCCTTGACCTCGACTTCGGTCGCGCCGCCCACCCGGATCACAGCGACGCCTCCGGCGAGCTTCGCCAGGCGCTCCTGTAGCTTCTCGCGGTCATAGTCGGAGGTGGTATCTTCGATCTCGGTCTTGATCTGCTTGACCCGTGCTTCAATCTCGGATTTTTTGCCGGCGCCACTCACGATCGTCGTTTTGTCCTTGTCGATCATGACCTTCTTGGCACGTCCGAGCATTTGAAGCGTAACCTTCTCAAGCTTGGTGCCAAGGTCTTCGCTGATGAAATTGCCGGCGGTAAGGACCGCGATGTCCTGCAGCATAGCCTTGCGACGGTCACCAAAACCTGGCGCCTTGACTGCAGCAATCTTTAATCCGGCGCGCAGCCTGTTGACGACCAGCGTCGCCAGGGCCTCGCCTTCCACATCTTCGGCGATGATCAGCAGGGGCTTGCCGCTTTGGACCACTGCCTCTAGCAAAGGCAGCATAGGCTGGAGACCCGAGAGCTTCTTTTCGTGAATCAAGATGTAAGGATCCTCGAGCTCGACCCGCATTTTCTCGGTATTGGTCACGAAATACGGAGAGATATAGCCACGATCGAACTGCATCCCCTCGACGACCTCGAGTTCGGTCTCGAGCGATTTGGCTTCTTCGGCGGTGATGACGCCTTCGTTTCCGACCTTTTTCATCGCATCGGCCAAAAAGCGGCCGATCTCCTTGTCGCCATTGGCAGAGATGGTGGCGACCTGGGCGATCTCCTCGTTGGAGGAGAGCTTCTTCGAGTTCTTCTTCAGCTCCTCAACGACCGCGTCGACGGCAAGATCAATTCCCCGCTTGAGATCCATGGGGTTCATGCCAGCGGCCACGGCCTTCGCGCCTTCGCGTACAATCGCGTGCGCGAGCACGGTGGCGGTCGTCGTGCCGTCGCCCGCCTGGTCCGAAGTCCTTGATGCGACCTCGCGAACCATCTGAGCTCCCATGTTCTCGAACTTGTCTTCGAGCTCAATCTCCTTGGCTACCGTCACCCCGTCCTTGGTGATCCGGGGGGCGCCGAAGCTCTTTTCAAGCACGACGTTGCGGCCCTTCGGTCCTAGTGTCACCTTGACGGCATTGGCGAGAACATCGACGCCGTGGAGCATTTTCTCGCGGGCGTCACTCGAAAATCGAACCTCCTTTGCGCTCATCGTTCCTTCCTCCCGAAGAATCCTATTGTGATTAGGCGGCCTTCCTTGCGCTTCCGCCACCTGTCAGCACGTCCAAGACATCATGATCAGCTACTCTCTCCCGTCTAGCTTGATGTCCGTTCCGGACCAGTTGCCGAAGAGAAGCGATCACCGACTTTGATATCGATCGGCGTGAGCTTTCCGGATTGACCCCGGCCGCCTGGACCGGCCGCGACCACTTCGCCCTGTTGCCGTTTCTTTCTCGCGGTGTCGGGAGTGATGATCCCGCCACGCGACTTCTCGTCGGCCTCAACACTTAACTAGCACGCGATCGTGCAGCGGACGCAACCTCCTGACTACTTCTTCGAACCTCGCGGTGCTAGCTGCTGTGGCTGGAGAGGCCCAGCCGCTAAATCAACTGAGTTTGACAGCTGTGATTTTCAAGGGCTGGCCTCCGGCGGCGAGTTGTGCACCCCCTGGACTGGGCGGCGGGATCCGGAGCAGCACCATCGGCAATCCGCGCACGGACCGCGCGCTTGACCCGCTCGAAAGCGCGCTGCTCGATCTGGCGGATGCGCTCCCGCGAGACGCGAAATTGCTGCGCGAGGTCGTCGAGCGTCTTCGGCTCATCGGCGAGATATCGTGCTTCGAGGATTGTGCGTTCCCGCGCAGACAGTGCATTGAGTGCCTCTGACAGCGCAGCCTGCCGACGCCGAGACTCGTCAGCATCCGTCAGGGCGCTCTCCGGATCGGGCGAAGGGTCGAGGAGTCGGTCCTGCCATTCTTCCGTCGTCTCGTCTTCACTGATCGTCAGGTTGAGCGAAGCATCCCCGCGGATGCGCTGGTTCATCTCGACCACCTCCGGTGGGCTCACCTTGAGCTCTTCGGCGATATAGCTGACCTGGTCCGGGCGGAGATCGGCTTCGTTACCGGCTGCGATCCTGTTCTTGAGGCGGCCGAGCTTGAAGAACAGTTTTTTCTGGGCAGCCGTGGTGCCCATTTTCACCAATGACCATGACCGCAGGATATATTCCTGGACCGACGCCTTGATCCACCAGACCGCATAGGTGGTCAACCGGAAGCCCAAGGCCGGGTCGAACCGCTTGACCGCTTGCATCAAGCCAAGGTTGGCTTCTGAAACGAGGTCTGCGATCGGCAGACCGTAGCGGCGATATTGCATCGCGATCTTCGCGGCCAGCCGAAGATGGCTTGTGACCAGGCGGTAGGCGGCCTCCCGGTCTCCGTGATCCCGCCACCTCTTGGCACAGGCGGCCTCCTCGGCGGCTGTCAGCAGCGGAAATTTCCGTATTTCGACAAGGTAGCGAGAGAGGCCCCCCTCTGCGGAGACAGAGGGCAGGGTTGCGATAGCCGACATGACGATCGCTCCATTCTTCCGAATTGCACGCGCGAAGCTTATGAAGAGCTGGCGCTCGTTTTAGCGGCCAGCTTGCTCGCAAGGGATCTGAGCTTGCTGTGCAACTTCGAAAGCGACTTCGTCAAATCGGATTTCGCTTGCGCGAAATAACGGCCCGTATCAGCACCACGGACTGTGCGGACCAAGCGGATGAGGACCAGGTTGGATCGCCGGAAAAGGGTCGCAATGTGTCCCATATCCATATCCTCCAAGAGCAAGATGGGTACGAGCTTGCCGCCCCTACGTTGCTGGACCCTCGCAGGCGCCCGTTCGCAGGTTAGGCGCCCACAGAACGCAAGTGGGCGAAAGTTGTTCCCGGCCAGCCGTGAAAAATTGGCCGCCCTGATTAATATCGTAAGATTGCGCGCAATGGCCCTATCCGGGCAAACGCCGACCGACCTGCGGGATCGCGAATGAATGCGATCTCCGCCTTCCGGTCGAGTGCCTGCTGAAGTGCCGCTTCCACAAGATCGTCGATCGTTTCCACGCCGGTGCTTCGGCAGATCGGGCAGATCGAGAGCTGTTTTGCTTCGAACAAGCGTTGGCATTGCCGGCAGTGGCTGCCGGGCGTGGCGTAACTGTCGTCGACAACCAAGGTCAGGACGCGCCCCTCATGCAGGCAGTCCAGCGTCTCCTGCGTTCCGGTCGAAACCGCCGCGGGATCCGCCTCCCGCAGCCGCATCACAAGCTCGTCCTCCTCGCGGGCCCTAAGCTGCTGCTCCGCGGCCGCCGTTGCGGCGCCGATCTCTGTCGCCGAGGCGTGGACGCTCGCTTCGAACGACGCAAGCCGAGCCAGGATGGCCTTGGATAGATGGTCACGGAAGGCGGTGCCCATGTCCGGTGGTGCGCATATCAGGAGGTAAGATGTTTCGAATTCGCGGCCGATCATCTCCGCGATCGACGCCAGCGCCTTAGCCTCGTCTTTCATGATCTGGTTTGCCAACGCGTCCCGGTGATCGCGCGGGGCCCGGTCCGTCAGCATACCGCGGATGCGCTGGCCCCTGACCCGGTAGATCTCCTCGACCATGCCCAAATGGCTGACAAAAAACCGACTCTGCTCGCGCGACAGCAGGGCAACGAGCATGCGGTCGCTGCGGCCTCGATTGCGCAGGAGCGGCCGCAAGTAAGGCCGGCGCGCAATATTGATCCGATCCGGCAGCGGGGTCGGTAATGCAATTTGATGCCAGATGTCAAACGCCATCCGGAACTGCCCCCTTTGCGTCATGAAGAACTGCCCCCACCGTCTGGGTTATGATCTCGGTTGAAGGTTGTTTCCGACGGTGACGGGCCGGAGGGAGGCGGAGCCGACCGGAGGGCCGTCACCGGCGGGCGGCGGCTGGATGAGGCCGCTCTTGCGCTTGGCGCGGAGCCGGTAACTGTCGCCGCGGATCGTCAGCACGTGGCTGTGGTGCAAGAGCCGGTCGAGGATCGCGGTGGCGACCACGGGATCGGCGAACACGGTGCCCCATTCGGCAACACTGCGGTTCGAGGTAATCAGCATGGCGCCAGTTTCGTAGCGCCGGCTGACAAGTTGGAAGAACAGATGTGCCGCGTCAGGTTCCAGCGGCAGGTAGCCGAGCTCGTCGACGATCAGTAGCTTTGGCTTCGACAGCGCGAGCAGTTTCTCGTCCAGACGCCGTTCGCCATGCGCCTTGGCAAGGCCCGCGACCAGCGTCGTCGCCGTGGTGAACTGCACCGTGTACCCGGCCAGGATCGCCTCTCGCCCGAGCGCGATCGACAGATGCGTCTTACCGACGCCCGGCGGTCCGAGCAGCAGCACGTTCTCGCCGTTGGCGATCCAACGTGACGCGGCCAGGTCGCGGATCTGCTTCGGATCGATCGACTGCTGCGCCTCGAAGTCGAAGCCCGCCAGTTCCTTCACGGCAGGGAAGTGTGCGAGCTTCAGCGCCATCTCGATGCGGCGATGATCCTTGCGAGCGATCTCGCGCTCGCACAGCAGGATCAGCGTCTCACGCGCCGACAGGTTCGCGCGCGCCGCCTCGTCGAGCAGGCTGTCGAGCTGATCGCGGATGCCGGAGAGCTGCAATCGCGCCAGCATGGCATCGAGCGGATCGGCCGTTGCTTCCATTATCTTCTTTGCCCGCGCCATCAGAAGCTTCCTCCGACCACGGCTTCGTATTCGGCAAGAGGGCGTAACAACGACGGTGGTGGAGACGGCGCCAGCACCGCCGCGATCTCCGCCCGGCGGACCGCGCCATCGCAACCAGCAACACCATCGAGATGAGCGGAGTCGACGATCCGCAGCCGGCGTCCCTCCGATTGCTTGTGGAGCGCAACCTGGTGCAATCCATGGCGGATCCGCACTTCGCCGGCCGCGATCGTCACCGCCACGCGCTCGCCAATCAGGCGCCACGGCACTGAGTAGCTGTTCGTGTCGATCTCGACGGCGCAATCATTGCCGACGACGCGGGTCAGTTCACGCAAGGATCCGAACGATGGCTGCCCGCCGAGCGGCTTCAACCGATGTATCTCGTCACGCGCGAAGCGAATGATCGGCGCCTCGCCGGTCGTGCCGTGGATACGAACGTTCGCAACCTCACGCTCCCACCTGTCGAGATGCGCCTCGAATGCTTCCCAGCTTGGGAAGGAATGACCGGCGATCGCGTTCTTCTTCACGTAGCCGACGCCGTTCTCCGTCTTGCCCTTCGTGCGCGCCCGATATGGCGCGCAAGCGCGAGGACGGAAGCCCCAATGTTTTGCGAAGGCTATCAGCTTGTCGTTAAACTGAACCGACCGGCTCACCGCGTCGTGGCGCACGACAAGCGCCCGAGGATTGTCCATCAGCACTTCCTCCGGCACACCGCTGAAGGTCGTGAATGCACTCTCGAGCCCGGCGAACCAATGCTCCTGCCTCTCGGCCCGGAACGCACGCACATGGAGCCGTCGCGAATGCCCGAGCGTTGCCACGAACACGAATGCCTTGACTTTCGCCCCTCCGATCTCGACCAGGCGCTCCCCGAAGTCGATCTGCAGCTGCCGGCCCGGCGGCGTCTCAAACCGCGTCGTCGCCAGCGCCTCCGCCTTCAGCGCCTGGCGATAGGGCTGCACGGCGCGTTGCAGCGTCCGCCGGCTGACGATCACGCCTTTCTCGGCCAACAGGTCCTGGCGCACCACGTCGGCATTGCCGCGATGCCGAATGAGCCTCTCCCGCAGCCGACCCTCAAGGCCGTCGAGACGCTTCGGCCGCTCAGGCGACTTGAACGGCTTCACCCCGCCCGCCGCCACGTAGTCCTTCACCGTGTGATGGCTGCAGCCCAGCTGCCGCGCAATCCGCTTCACACCCCACCCGCACGCCCTCAGGCGCAACATCTCCGCCACGTCATCCGGCGTCTTCATCACCTGCCCCCGTGGATCACTCCACGACGAGCCTTCAGTGATTCGTTCCTGCTTCATTCACTCTCTCCTCAGCTATCCGAGGAGGGGGCAATTCCTCGTGACGCTGAGGGGGCAGTTTTCCATGGCGCGCGACAGCCAGATCCCGCGCTCACGGCAGGCGAAGAATGCAACCCCACGCCCCAGTTCGGGCAATTGGTCGTTCAGCGCGCGCTCGATCGCCTGGATATCGGACTCCGCCGCGGCGCGGATAGCGCGGTCAGCTGTTTGAGGGATCGTATGGATCAGCGCCGAAAAGGCCGAGTGCCAGGCGCGGCCGGCGCGCCGCTCCGGGGTCAGCTGCAGGTACAGGCTGACCAGGGGAGCGCCGCCGGTGTCGAGTCGCACAAGACGGCGAAAATGCTCGGGCGAGAGCAGGCGGTAAGAGTGGTTCTGGATGCGCGTGCGAACATTCTGGACGATCCGTTCCCGCAATTCAGCGGTGAGTGAGTGGTGCACGTCAAGGGCGAGGGTCGGAGCCTTCATTTGCATTCCTCCTCATTGCGTCGGCCAAGCGCGCCCGCCCCTCCCGCCAGAGCTGCGCGAGGCGTTCCGGCGATATTCGCAAACCAGCGGCAATCTCAGTAAAATTGAGACCATGAACGTGGCGCAGGACCACCACCTGCCGGGCCAGCGGGGAAAGACCGGGAATGCTCTGGTCGAACACCTCGATCGCCGGCTCCGGATGGGGCTCATCGCTGAGGATATCTTCCCAACGCAGCAACTCGTCCGACTGGAACCACTCCCAAAAGTCTTCGTCATCGTCGTAGATGGCTGGCTCCGGCGCTCGCGCCTCAAGGGAAGCCGAGATCAGCCGCCGAAGCAGTTGCTCCTGCCGCACGATCAGCGCCCGAAACTGCGGCCCGAGCAGCCATGCTCGAATGCCGAGAGATCGTGGCCGGCTTCGTCGGTCGCGCCAGGCGCGCAACAAGGTCTCGCCGACGAGCTCCTCGGCCGTGAGATCTCGGTCTCCAAGATCGCCCACCGCGACGTGGTAGCGGATGTCGCGCTGCGCGGCCGCAAAGAGCTCGTCCAAATGGGAGGCCAACACCTGCTGGAAGGCGTCTCGATCGCCTTCCAGGCAGCGCGCCAAGGCTGCGGAGTCCTCGGCGGCGCTGGTCCGGGGCGGTGCTGGAGCGGGTGAGCGGCTGTTCGGGACCTCATTGGGCGGCATGATCACCTCCCTTGGCGTGCCCCTCAATTTGTCTCGTGTTGCGTTGCGATGGCTGCCGCCGCACGCCCGGCATGCCCGTTCATTGCGGACGAATGCGCAGCCAATACCGAGAGCTCGCGCTCGGCCGCCGGGCGCTTGCAAAGCAGCTTTTGGTATACCCTGACGTAGTCCGCGGCCATGCGGGTTGCGGAGAAGCGCTCCTCGAAACGAGCGCGGATCGCCCTCCGATCCAGCGCGAGCAGGCTTGGCATGGCTTGCACGGCTTCCTGGACGCTGTCCACGATGTGTCCGGTGAGGCCGTCCTCGACGATCTCGATCACAGAGCCACCGCGGAACGCTAGCACCGGTGTGCCGCACGCCATCGCCTCGATCATGACGAGGCCGAAGGGCTCCGGCCAGTCGATCGGAAACAGGAGGCCAACCGCGTTGCCGAGGAATTCGGTCTTTTCGCTCTCGTTGATCTCACCGACGAACTCCACTCCGCCTCCATCGAGCATCGGTGCGATGATCTCACGGAAATACCTTTCGTCGGCCTTGTCGACCTTCGCCGCGATCTTCAGCGGTAGGCCTGATGCCCGCGCAATCGCAATGGCGCGGTCCGGCCGTTTCTCCGGGGAGATGCGCCCGAGAAATGCGAGATAGCCGCCTCGCGGCTCGAACGTCGGCTGGTGCAGATTGAGCGGCAGCCCGTGGTGAACGGTCGCCACAAAATTGGCCCGTGGCAGCGGTGCGCGCTGCGCATCCGAGATGGAGACCAGCGGCATCTCGGGGAAATGAGCGTAGAACGGCATGTGGTCGGCAAGGTCCTGCCGGCCGTGTAGCGTTGTCAGCGTCCGTCCCGCCTGGGTTCGAAACAGTGGGAAATGCAGATAGTCGACATGGAAATGGAGGATGTCGAGGTCCTCCGCGCGCTGGCGAACCTTGTCCAGCAGCAGCATCTGGTGGGGAACGGAATCGCGGACATCAGGATCGAGCCGCAAGGCGCGTGGCGTGCAGGCGACGAGTTCGGCGGAGGTGATGGAATCTCCGCTCGCGAACAACGTAACCTCATGTCCTTGCCTGACCAACTCCTCCGTCAGGTAATGCACGACCCGTTCGGTTCCACCATAAAGCCGCGGCGGCACGCTTTCGAAGAGCGGAGCAATCTGCGCAATCCTCATTCGATCCCCTGTCCTTTCGTTCGGTGCCCTGGCGACCCATCCACATCGCCTGTGATCCGGGCCGTCCTACCCGGGCCGGCGTGCGGCAGCGCTATGAACCACAAGCAGACGGAGTGGTTCCGAGAGATGCCTCTGCAATGCGGCTGTGCGCCCAATCATGCTGGTCGACGCTTGTCCGGCTGCGCGCGTGGCGCTGCCGGCCAGGCCGGACCGCGGCGCGCGGCTCGGTGTGCCGAAAAGATTCCTTTCGCGACACGTCGTTATTTCGCCCGGGAGTGCCCACCTTGATAGCGCGCGCGACGAAGCATGGGGGATCACTCGCCGCAAAGGATTCCAGAAGCGCTGTATCGACCAGATCGTCTCGTATTGCGGTCATCGGTGCTCTCGTTCTGCTTGGCTTGCGATGCGAAGACCGGCCCGTGGCGGAGCGGGAGCGAGTGGCGGGCAGCCAACCTGTTACCGTCTGAGTCGGCCCGCTAAGTAGATGGGTGACGCACTAGTTTGTTTGCAAGAGGTTCGAAGAACTCTTGAAATAAGAGGCGTCGCTTCCAATTTGATGGGTGCACGCACGAGCAATCGTGTGGCACCGGGCGCCTTCTAAGGGCCCGGTCAGCGGGCGCCGGAGGCGGTGTCCGAGGCGCTCGTAACCATGTTGCTCGAAGGAGGATATGGCTATGACCACTCTTGATCTAGCTCCCCTGTGGCGATCGACGGTTGGCTTCGATCGCCTGATCGACCTCATCGAGGACTCCGTCCGATGGACGGGCGGCGATAACTACCCGCCCTACAACATCGAACGGGTCGGTGAGGATCACTACCAGATCGCGCTGGCTCTGGCCGGCTTCACGCCTGACGAGATCACCATCACTGCCGAGCAGAACTTGCTCACGGTGGAGGGCCGCAAGTCCGAGAAGGGCAGCCACCAATATCTCTATCAAGGCATTTCTTCGCGCCCGTTCCGACGGACGTTCAATCTGGCGGACTACGTGCAGGTGAAGGGTGCCTCGTTCGAGAACGGCATGCTCAAAGTCGGCCTCGTGCGTGAGGTCCCCGAGGCCATGAAACCACGCCAGATTGCGATCAACGCAGGTACCGACCAACAGCAGATTGAACACAAGCAAGCGGCGTAACACTGCCGGCTTGTCTGTGATGGCGTTCGCGGCGCGGCCGCGCCGCAGCTGCGGACGTTTGCTTGAAAGAAAGGAGAAAGGCAATGGCAATGACCGATCTGATCCCCTGGGGCCGCGGCCGTGATCTGACCACGCGCCGCAGCGAAGACTACAATCCGGTCCTGACCCTCCATCGGGAGATGAATCGTCTGTTCGATGACGTCTTCCGAGGGTTCGATGTCGCGCCGTTCAGCGGCAGCTTGTTTGAGCAGTCGATGAAGTGGCCGAGCGTCGAACTCAATGAGACCGACAAGGACGTGAAGGTCACGGCAGAATTGCCGGGGCTTGACGAAAAGGACGTCCAGGTCGAGCTCGCCAATGGCGTCCTCTCGATCAAAGGCGAGAAGAAGACCGAAACGGAAGACAAGGGTCGCCGGTTCAGCGAACGCTACTACGGCCGCTTTGAACGGCGCATTCCGGTCGACGACGTGGACAAGGACAAAGTGTCGGCCGCGTTCACGAACGGTGTGCTGACGGTCACGATGCCGAAGCTGCCGCAAGCAGAATCGAAGGTGAAACGCATCGCGATCAACTCGAAGTAAGTGCGTGGCGGGAGCGGGGTAACCGCTCCCGCCCGAGCCATCCGACGGGAGGCTTGAATGGGTGCTGTTTTTTTACGCGCTGGACGAGACTGCTGACCAGGTGCGGACGATCTCGACTGCGACCGCGTCGGTCTTTCCTGCGGACGCCGATCCACGACGCGCGAAAGCTTGAATGGCTCGATCGAACGCTTCAGCCAAATGCAACGGGCGTTGCGAGAGGTGCGACTGCAGCAGCTTAGTGGCGCGTAGGGTGACCGCGCGGCCACACTTTGGGAGGTGCGCGCCGTGGAAAATTTATCGCTCTCCGGACTTCAGGAATCCGAGCGCAGATTGCTGGCCGTGTTCGCTCGCCACGGTCGTGACGGGCGTGGCATCACAATCGAGAGCTTAGCCGTGAATGCAGGTATGTCGGCCAGCCATCGAGAACTCACAAGCGCATTGCAGAGTCTCATTGCACACGGGCTCATCAAACCGGCAGGCGAGGACCCCATACCCGGGGCGCCTTTGGCGTTTCGGCTCGCTCGGCCGATAACTGAACGGCACTCGGAGGCGCAGCAAGTCCAATCAGCAAGTCGCAGAGCTGCATTGCAGCTTACATCGGAGAAGCAAAAGCAAGATGGAAACAACTCAGCTTCCGCTCCTAAATCGCGAGCGGCGGTAGGCCTCCGTCTCACGGGCGTACGGCCACGAGAGGAAAGGGATCTTGAAATGTCATGACGCGCTGCCGATAGTTTGGAGGCCGCGCTCGGGGATATCGACGACTCTTTGCAAGCGGGTTCGACGATGGATAAGAAACAAGGCTTTGCAGGTGCTGCAGATATTGTCACGCACGCTGAAACGGCGGTTCAACACCTCAAGGAACTGAGCGTAGCTTGTGCGAACGGCGACAAGCGGGCGGCGCGCAGAGCGCTGCGGCAGGCGATTGGTGAGCTCGAGCTGGCTCGCGCCATGTTGCGGACCGGGATCGAGTGAGTTTGAGGACTTCCGTCGGCTATCTCGGCAGGAGGTTTATTATGAGCGTGAAACTCCACGATGCGCTTTCGGAGGCGCTTGAGACGATAGAAGCGGGCGGCCTCATCCGTAAATACAGCCTGGTCTGGTCACGACGGAGCGAGGCGCCGCGGATTATTATCTGGAAGGCGACCGATACTCCAGATGATGCGTTGCGCCGAACAATTGCAGATTCGCTGGCCGGTTTGGCGGCTGAGTCGCAGATAGAAAGAGTAAGGAACAGAGATCATGATCACGCTGTCGAACGACATCCAGCGTGGCTTGCCAAAGCATTTCTGGCAGCGGCCTCGGTGCATGCTACTTTCCAGATCGGACTAACGTCGTGGAGGGCTGCCGGCATCGGACAGCTCCTGGGTAGCACCCGCCGAAGGCGAGCCGCACGGCAAGAGCTGAGCTGGTCAAATTGCCCAAAAGCTTCCTTGGCCCTATCGGCCCGCTGCGCGTCTAACAGCAATTGCCATCCAGTCCCGCAGCAGTCCCTTGTCTTCCCTTGAAAAGGCGGCCCGCCTTTTGAGATCGTCCAGTGTGTCACCGGGATGGCATCGCTCGAAATCCTCGCGGATCAGCGATTCGAGGTAGCACTGTTCCTCCTCACCGGCTGGACGGAGATTGCAACTGGAGTTGGTCAGCATGCGATATTCGACACTTCGCTGGAACTCGGACTCAATATAACTTCGACGACGATTGTTAGTTCGCGAACAGAAGGCGACGTGGAGACCATGATCTGACGCGATCCGGACGGACCAACACCCGTTCAGTGTGGCTGGCGGCGGGCGGGTCAAAACCTCTTAGGGCAGTGCCACTAAGGCCCTGCCAAACTCGTGCCAAGGCCTCAAGCCAGTGCGCATTCCTGGACCAGTCGCCTATATTCTCCTCTACGTCGCCCTGTACGCAGCGTTCGGCGTCGCATCTCCTTTCTGGCCAAAGTTTTTTGAAACCAAAGGCCTGGCTCCCCAGCAGATCGGAATGCTGCTGGCCGCCGCCATGCTCATGCGGCTCGTCTCTGGACCGTTAGTTGCGTCTCTCGCCGATCTGATCGGAACGTTGCGTTTCCTGCTCGCAAGCTGTGCTGCCTTGGCCGCCGCGGCCGCGGCCGCACTGATCTGGGCCGATACTTTCCTCTTGTTGCTTCTTATCGCGCTAGTTCAGGCCGCTTCTCTTGCTCCCACGACGTCAATCGCCGATGCGTTATCGGTCAACGTGGCGAAGCCTCGGATAGCGGGAAGGCGGTTCGAGTACGGCTGGATAAGAGGCTCCGCCTCGGCAGCTTTCATACTGGGAACCCTCGGAGTCGGCCAGTTCATTAGCTACACCGATTTCTCTGCGGTCATCTGGTTGAACGCGGGCCTTCTGATCGCGGCCGCTGGCGCCACGGCATTGCTACCCGGTGTGCCCAGTCGGGCCGAACGGCAGAGTGCGCCTAGGACTTCCGTCCCTGAGGTCGGTTCACTACTTGCGATCCCGCCGTTTCGAACCGTAATCCTGGTATCAGCTTTGGTCTATGGCAGCCACGCAATGCACGATGCATTTGCTGTGATACGGTGGACTGATGCTGGCATAAGCCCTGCGGCGATCAGCTTTCTGTGGTCAGAAGCGGTCATTGCGGAAGTGTTCGTGTTTTTGCTCGTCGGTCCGGCATTCCTCGATCGTTGGGGCCCCCGGGGTGCAGCTGTTTTGGCGGCCGGAGCCGGAATCGTGCGTTGGTGTGTTGCCGGCCTGACGACCTCCGCGTTGGCGCTTGCGCTGATACAGCCGCTACACGGGTTGACCTTCGCTTTGCTTCATCTCGCGTGCATGCGCATAATGGGTCATCTGATCCCGAGAAGCGCCGCCGCAACCGCGCAGGCCTTTTACGCATTTGGCTCAGGTTTGGTAACTGTGGCGCTGACCTTCCTATCCGGCATCCTGTATGCCTCGCATCCCGGAGCCGCCTTCTTTCCGATGGCAGCTCTCTGTGCAGTAGCACTTCCGCTGGCCTGGGTTGGGTTAGCGAACACACGGGATCACACGATCCCCGCGACCTGATGCAAGCGTTGCGCGGGTTTTACTGCACGCCGCGATCGGAGTGGTGGATCAATCCGCGCCCTGGCCGCTGCTGGCGGATCGCCATGGTCAGAGCGGACGAGACGAGCTCGACCTGCACGTGATCGCGCATCGCCCAGCCGACAATTCGAGGCTCCGGTTCGCGGGTCATAGTGATGTCGTCGACCCACAACCCTCGCGGAGGCGCCAATGCTTTGAGTTCACTTCCGCTTTTGGTGCATGGCGGATGTTGCCGGACTTGTTGTTGGCTGACCCGGTCGAGAATGACCCACAACAGACAATTGTCACGGTTGATCGAAAGAGGAGCAGAAACTAGGTTATTGTTCCTCAGCGACATCTGCGCCGCGGACTACGAGGTTTGAAAGCAGGGACCTATGACGCAACCAAGGGTACTCGGCCCATGTGATGGTCATCTCGCAATTTTGGGTCTTACCAGCGCCCGGTTCATGATCGATGGGGCAAACGCTGGCAAACGTTTTGCGCTTGTCGAGCATCCAATGCAGCCGCGCGCTCTGGCAGCTCCTATGCACCGACACCACCGTGAGGACGAATATAGCTTTGTTCTCCAAGGCAGCATCGGGGCGATGCTCGGAGATTCTGTGGTGGTAGGCAAGCCGGGTGACCTGATCTTCAAGCCACGCGAACAATGGCACACATTCTGGAACGCGGGCGACGCGCCGGCCCGAATATTGGAAATCATATCACCGGCCGGCTTTGAGAATTATTTTCGAGAGCTAGGAGCGGAGCTACTTAAGGGGCGCTCCTGATCCGCAACGGCTCGCGGCACTTTGCGCAAGCTACGAAGACATGAGCAGCGTTCCCAGCCTCATCCAACGATTTGGAGTTCAGTTCCCGGGATGGCCGCGCTCTGAGGCGCATTGAGCGTCTTCCTTTTGAGTAGCGAGACCACTTCCGCCATTGGCCCGAAGGCGAAGATCGCGACTTCGTCCGGACGTGTCGGCAATCAAGCCAGATCGGACATGGCTGAAACGCGCCCAAACGTCGCGAATGACCCATCTGACATCGATCGTAAAGGCGGTAGTGGGACCCACGGCCCGACTTCTCGCAAGCCTATCGCCCGGAAATCGGACTTCCGCGCCGGCTCTTGAACGTCGGTGCGGGTTGCGCACTCACTTATCCAGCTCCGCGCTAGTTCGTCTTTGCGGGATTTCGCGGCGGCAGGGGAGAAGTCCAACTGATGATCTTTCCGTCCCTTAATTTGACCGTGTAGGAGGTCATCCGCTTCTCAATACCCCGCGCGCGAAACGCATCGCTGCTGATTTCGGCGCGGGCAGTCACAGTGTCACCAGATCCCTCAGCGGAGGTCACGTTCGCCTGGAAGTGTTCATCGATATTCTTCTGAAACGATGCTCGGACGGCGGCCAGCCCAACACACGGTGGCTGGCACGAGCCGTCCTCGCGCACCGCGTCATCGGCAAAAAGCGCCATCATGGCGACGATATCGCCATGGTTTCGTGCATCGATGGCCTGACGAAATACTACGACGGGATCGCTTTGAGCATGCCCCACGCTTGGGAGTGCGGCAAAGATCGCAGCGAAAATTTCGGGCAAAGCAGCACGACCACGCATTGCGTTCTCCTCTGATCCGGGCGCATCGTAATGACATTTTTTACGATTTTTGACGGAGAACGGCCAGCGCAAATGCGGCAGTGGCTTGGCTGGCCATCTTCATGTCCCGGTCATGGCCCATCGCGTCATTTCGCTGCGCGGCGATATTTGGTCGGTATCCGGGCATAGCAGACATCGAGTAATCCGCACCAATCAAACTTTTGATTATGAGACGTGCCCTAGATATTCGGCGCAGATCGCAGCGAGCGCATTGCCTTGCGGCGATCGATTGGGATTGTTCGGCTCGCGTCGTTTGCTCGTCCGGGCTATCGCGCGCTCGACGATCCCGAATTGCTCCCCGTACAGGATGAACGTCATGTCGCGGAATGGAGACGGATCGCCGTCCGGCAATTCGGGCATCTGCTCTGACTCGCCAACCCCCACGGAAAGCCGCGATAGCTCGTCCTCGGTAATGCCGGTCAGTGCGATCTCGAAACCGCCCTCCACGAGGTCGGTCAATTCGAGCCGCAGCATCTCGTCATCCCAATCGCTGGCGTCGGTCAGCCGATTATCGGCGATGACATAGGCGCGCGTTTGCTGTTGCGACCATCCGCGCGCCACCAATAGCGGCGCGGTCCCGATCGGCAGCGGCTCGCCGGTCAGATCATGGATGATCTTGCCAGCAGCATAGATCGATTTGGCGGCGGCGACGCGCCCGTGACCGGCGATTACCTCGCCGGTTTCATCGATCAGGGCGGGCATGGTCCAGCCCCATTGGCCCATTGACGCCGCGATTTGCTCTATTTGCTCGGGCGAGTGCCGCCGCGCATTGCGCGCATAGGGCCGTAAACGCTCAATCGGCCATGTTTCCACGGCCGGCTTGCTCGCCAGTGCATCCATGTGCTGCCCGCTGTTTGCTGGGCCGGGAAACGGCTCATCGCCGCAAAAAAAAAGCCGCCAATTCGGGCAGCGGAGGGCTCCGTTTGTTCTTCGCGCCCGCCATCTCAGTAAAGCTACTGAGAACATCGGCAGGTGCCCACATTCCGGCGCGCAGGCGACGCCTGACCGGTTCCATGTTATTATTCCGGATCATCGGCATGGGCTTTGGAGGGCGAGCATGGCGATTTACCTGCATTTACAAACCCACGGTATGGCACCGAAAGAGATTGCCTGTATTATCAAGGCTTACGAGCAAACGTTACGTACCCTCTGTGTTAAAGATCGCGATGATCCGCTCACGGAATTGGTGGCGAAGACAATCATCAAGATCGCCCAAACCGGGATCAAAGACCCTGCACAGATTTCAGCGCAGGCGATCAGCGAACTCGAAATGCGGTAGGTATGTCGTGCCTAACGCGCTTGGAACCTGAAACATTCCCAACGTTGGCAGGTTGGCACTTGGGCTTCGGGGCTTCGCAAGGTGCGAGGCACGCAATGATCCCTATGTCGCCGGGAGACGCAATTCTCACTGTCGCCATCATGGGCGTCACTTTCCTGATCGAGGTCGCTTTTTTCGCCTTAATCGGGATGTTTTGAATAGGCTCCCGAAACCTATCTAGCTTGCGGTCCCCCGGCTGGACCCATCCGGCGAGTTTGTTCGTTAACCAATATCACCGGCCAACTACCCCTGGCCGCCGGTGGCTGAGAGACCAAAGTCGTTCTCCCGCCTAACGTCACACAGGAGAGAGCGATGCTTCGCAAGCGCTCTATCCCGCACACGTTCCACGAACTCTTGTCGGGTGAAAAGGCACGGCTCGAAGCGCAACTGAAAAATGCTAGCCATGAGCAGCAGCGCGAATTGATCGAGCGACGGTTGCGCCAGATCGAAACGGTGTGTCGGATGGACAGGTGGATGGCGTCGGCTGAATTGCAGCAGCCCCGCTAGGCACCGCCTCGATTCCGGCCAAAATTTTTCAAAGTTCCCCGCAACTATGGACTTCGTTCGGCGTCATTGCTCAACTTGCGGAGCGTGTGATGGACGACGACGAGGAACAGCAGGAGCTTCAATATCAGATCATGCGCTACCGCATGATGGAGCGCGACGTGACCGATCCGCTCGCGCTCGGGCTCCTGCACGATATCGTCGCAGAATTAGAAGCGGCGTTGCAAGCTTCGAACGAGTAGCCGGATGCAACGTTTCGGAGCCGAATGACGATGTAGCCCTCCAGAAGCTGATCGATGAGCGGGCTGGTGGGCGCAATCTGAATTGATCGGCAAGGCACGGCCCTTCACCAATGGCACTGCTCGTTCGAGGACTATCGCCTGCGTCTCAACGACGCGGTTTTGCCCCACGCTCGGCCCCAGGAACGATTGACGGCGAGCGCTCCTCTAATTTCCGCAGCCGTTCGATTTGCGTTTTAAGGCTCTCGGGTTGGTCCGGCTCAGGCTTTAGCGCAGCGCGCAATTTGTCACCGATTTCTTTAGCAATTGCTCGGCTGTGTTTGTGGTCTATGTCAATGCGGCGGGGCACAACGTACCTCCGTGCCTACCCCTTTCTCGCAGCTTCTCCGCCTGTGAGCACGCCTGCCCTCTATTGATGGAACCGGAGACCGCCGCTTTTGGCTATCTGCGCGAGCGCTTGCATTCAGAACAGCGGGCCGCTCGCAGCGACCTTTGGCTATCCCGCGACATGCGCCGTGTTAGTACCGGCGAGCGGCGGTCTCATGCTTTTCTAAAGCCTAGCGGGAGCTTTTCGTTCCCTCAGGGCGCAAAGCCCGGCAGGCGTCGGCCCGACTAATTCAATGGGTCATTTCACGCCGACATAATTTCGCCCGCCCTGCTTTGGCGGGAGCGATCATCTCGCCATGGCGAGATGATCAGTATTTTTTAGGTTCGAATGCTTCGGGTCGCGCGGATCAGTATTTCGCGACGACCGGGCCCCAGCGGTAGTTCAGGCGAACAAGGCAGATGTCGACGTCCTGGCTGATGCGGGCGGTTCCTGCAAAGGCGCCGGCCGGAGCACCCACGATTCCGGTTGAGAAGAAGTCCACGTCCCGATGGCCCATGAACAGGTGGTCGTACTCGACGCCAACGGACCAGTTCGGAGCAAAGCCAAATTCGAGGCCCGCCCCTACCGTGCCGCCCCAGCGGGTTTCATTGGCGTCGTTGATGGTGAGCCCAGTCGCAACATCGGCAATTCGGTATCTGTCGCGGACGACCGCAGCGCCACCTTTCACGTAGAGCAGCACATTGTTCCAGGCGTAGCCCACCTGGCCCGTGAACAGACCGAACGCATCAATCTTGGTTTCATCCTGGACGCCGGCGAAGACGAGATTGATGTTCGAGCCCTTGAAATCGGCCCAGTTGCCCTGCGCCTCGACGCCGAACACCCAGTTCGCGGTCTGCCAGCGGTAGCCGATCTGACCGCCGGCCGTGCCTCCGGTCGCATTGTGACACCCCATGGCAAGAGGCGGAGCGACGACCACGCCGCCGGCATTGACCACATCCAAGCATTTATGGGCTGAGCCGCCGCCGCCATTGAGGCCGAGGTAGAGGCCGCTCCAATCGTAGATCGGCGGGACTATCGGCGGCGCCTTGGTGTAGGGCCGCGCGGCCAGATCAGCGGCAGAGGCAGGAGCGGCCAGCGCGAGGAGGGCTACCGTGGCGAGCAGGACTTTTTTCATTTTTGACCCCAGTGTCGAATCAACTGCGGCCCCCAGGCTTTCAACCTATCATTGTTTTTCGGCACTTCTGTCGCCCGAGCGCCACAGCGAGACAATTCCACAACCGGACGTTGGGAGTCCGGTTCTGGAGGTTCGCGGCCGCTTAGATCAGAGGCCTTGCGGCAAAAGTTAACGGTGCGCTGGATCAGACGGTTATGAAAGCAATCCCGATCCGCTTCTCCTTGCGCCACACCACCCGGCATGGCTTCTGGATGCCGTCGGCAGGGACAATCAAGTTGAAGCGCTCCGGGATGCCAACTGGGCTGACAACGTCCAGCGCGGCGCCGGAAGCGGAGAGATTGCGCGCCGTGCAGTCGATCGCACCGCCGCCGAACTCAATGGTTCCGGCCTTTAATACTCTGTGTCTCGGCGCTTCCCTGTGCTCGTCTGCCAAGAGATCCCTCCCTTTGCCTGAGTAGGTTAGCCGCGATTAATCCAGCTGCCTGCCCAGCCCGCAGACTGGTCGGCACTTCGAACGCTGCTGAGTAAATTGCATCTTGACGAGCGCTAGAGCATCCGCCGATCATGTTGCAGCGTATCCTGCGGCGATGAAGTAGTTGCGGCATTCCATTGATGTGAAGCGATCAATGATGCGACCAATCGCGCTCCAGAGGCCGTCGACGGTTCGTTCTGC